>CEOL01005640.1_pt1 | contig 69242 bp, 107 predicted proteins | sample 530381 | NCBI WGS metagenome assembly CEOL01 (sample SAMEA2620014, study PRJEB7988) | marine metagenome | biome: marine biome (ENVO:00000447); feature: surface water layer (ENVO:00002042); material: "saline water (ENVO:00002010), including plankton (ENVO:xxxxxxxx)" | depth 5 m
ACAAGAAGCTGTAGACAATTTCAAAAACTTTGCTGGGGGCATCCAGGATTTACATATTTCAGATAAAGCTTGCTTTTATTCGGCGGCAAAACATGTGATCACTTCTGCGTACAATGAATTAAGTGATTTAAATGGTTATGTTATATGGCTGGAAGATGACTGGGATTTACTTATTCCATTTAATATGCGAGAATTAGTTGACAGTGATTATGAATATATTGGTTTCCACTTTCATCACTTTTTTGAATTTTCGTTTAACCCGACTATGTGGAGCAAAGATTTCTTTGTGAAAAATGTATATGAACCTTTTGCGGCTTCAGAAGAGTCTATTGACCCAGAACAACTACTGATTAATCACCACAAACAAACCAGAGCCAAAGACTCTAATCACTTAAAAAATGTGAATCGAATGAATTTCAATGGAGTATTTGAAGACGCTGGCAGAAAATGGGGAGAGCAATACAATTTAAAAAAGTGGAATAAAAACAAAACAGGAGGAAGTGTGAGTTATGTATAAAGCTTCGATCATATTATCTTCTTACAATAATTTATCTGCACTAAAGCTAAGCATTGAAAGCTTAAAACACCAAACAGAAAAAAGTTTTGAAATTATTATAGCGGATGATGGATCAACAGATGGCACGATAGAATATTTAAAAAAAGAAGGTATAAAGTATTTTAGCCGTCCAAACGAAGGGTATAGACTTGCGTATATATGGAATCGGGGCGCAGAACTAGCATCTGGAGATAGATTTATTTTTGGCAACGCGGATATTATATCTCATCCCAAAAGAATCGAAGAGCATTTAAAGTTTAGTAATCATTTAGTTGCTGGCATTTATCCATCAATTCCAATCGAGAAGGTGCCGTTGGTTACAAGTAGAATAATCACTGATAAATTTGAAGATGTAATCTCACTTGCGACATATGATAGAAGAAAAGATTTTATCGAAAAAATCAAACGCCCACATTTAAATCATGGAAAAAAAATTCCACCACGGTATATGTATGGGGGCAATTGGTCTTGCCCTGCTAATGTCTTTAAAAAACTTCATGGACTTGACGAAGGATTTAAGGGTTGGGGCGGCGAAGATTTTGACTTTGCAAGACGAGCCCAGGTAGATGGTCACGACATTATATTAAATACTAATTGCATTGGTTATCATTTAGATCATGAGACTGTAAATAGAGATAAAACTAGATTAATAGGAAAAGGTTATTTTAATGAAAAATGGCGTTAAAAATCAAACCGCTTGCATTTGTGCTTGCGCAAAAGATATAGATATCCATCTAGCCACTTCAATAAAGAAGCTGGAAATGATCGGCTCCGCATTTAAAGATTATCAAATATTTATTTTCGAAAACAATTCCACGGATCAAACTCTTAAAACTTTAAATGATTGGGCTTCAATTAATTCAAAAGTGAAAATTTTTTCAGAAGATTTGGATTGGATTAAAGCTGGCAGAAATTGGTATAAAAGACTAAAAGTCCTAACTTATGCTCGTAATAAACTATTAATTGAAGTTCTTAAAAGTTCTCCAGATTATTACATTGTTTGCGATATAGATGAAGTCATTCGCGGCCTTAATTTACAAAATTTTTTATCTTCTTTTGGGCTTGAGGAGCCTTGGTCTATGATAGGTGCAAACCAAAGTTGTGATTATTACGATCTCTGGCCTCTTAGAACTCTTGATAACTGGGTTACTTATGATTGCTGGGAAGAGTGTGTGCCCAGTTATCCCACAAGAGAGATTGGGATCCAAAAATGCATAACCGAAAAGGCTAGAAGGATCCCCGCTAATAACCCACCTATAGAAGTAGAGTCTTGCTTTGGAGGTCTTGGTATATATAAGTTTAAGCATATAATCGGCTGTAATTATGATCCTATAGGTAGATTAACTACAGAGCATATTCCGTTTCATAAAAAAATGAGGGACAAACACAATGCTAAATTCTTCATTAATCCAAAAATGATAATTTATTAATGAAAAAAATTCTAAAAATTTTTGTATGCTGCCATAAATATATCCATAGAGTTGAAGAGATAAAAGCTCGTGTTGATAAATGGAATCTTGGTGATTATTTAATTTTTGTTGGCGGCGAAGAAGAAAAAGAATTAGAAGAAAATGTTATTCAATTAAAGTGCCGCGATTTATATGAAGACCTTCCAGAAAAAATGTTTGCAATTTATACTTATCTATCTAATCTTGGATATTCAGACCGTTATGATTATTTTTGGAAAATAGATGATGATATCGACTTTATAAAATGGAACACTGATCGAGAAGCAAGCCTGTATAATGAATTAAAGAATCATCACTATTGCGGTTTTAAACTTAAACCTGGAGCCAAGGGAGGTAAAAGAGGCTGGCATATTGGTAGAGTTCGAGAAGATTCTCCTTGGTATAACAAAAGATATGATGGAGAATATATAGACTGGATTGACGGAGGTGCTACTTATTTTTTAAGCTCGCATGCATTAAACAAATGGAAAGGATTTACTGAAATCAATCAAGTTAGATACAATGATATATACGAAGACCTTGCGGTGGCAAAATACTTATCTAAGTTTGATATTTTTCCTTCAGAAATTGATCCATGGGAGGGCAAAATGATTTTAAAATTTAATATCAATAAATGAACAAAAATATTTTCTTACTATGCTTGCAAGGATGGGACAATGCTCCATGGCTATATCGTGAAGTGTCTGAATCCTGGGAAATCAATAACCCAGATTGGAAAATTCACTATATAGATTTTAAAAATTTAAAAGATTATGTCGATGACATAGATTATATTTATGATAAAAGTAAAGATATAAGGAAACCTGCTCAAAGTGATATTATACGTTTATCTTTATTGAAAAACCACGGGGGCGTATGGGCTGACGCTACTTTGCTTTGCATGCAACCCTTGGACCATTGGGCTCAAGAAGCCGTGTCTCATTCAGGCATATGGATGTATCATGCATGCATAGATCCAAAAACTAACTATATAGGGGGTGCCAGTTGGTTTATATTATCGGAAAAATCTTCCTACATTATTGACAAATGGAAACAGGGGTGTGACAACTATTGGAATAAAAGAAAAAAAATTCATACATTTTTATGGATGGATTCTATTTTTAAAGATTTATTTTTTACTGATAATAAATTTAGAGATGAATGGGTCGATTGTTGTTACGCAAAAGGTTTAGACATGAATTCTGAATATGGCTCCAGGGCTGAATCGCCAGATTGGCTTAACGATAATAAATTCAGGTCAGATATATTTTTAAATACCCCGCCTTATGCCGTGAAATTAACTAAATTTTTCATGGATTCATTCCCTGACCCTACTTCTGTTGATTTTAAAAACTCCAGCATTTATAATGCAATAAAAATGAGTAAAAGAAAATTTTCCTACAAACATCCGTGGGAAACTCCTAAAAAGTGTATCTAAGCAAGATGAAACCTATAAAAGTTACTAACGAACGTACTGGTGGTAATTTATTTCATTATGCTCACTTTATTTGCGATTGCCTGTATCCTGAATTTTTATCTGGAGTTTTTGATTATACCGATGTTTTCAGATTAAAAAGTATCCATCAGACATTAGGCAACTTCGCATCTTTTTATGAAGAAATTTCTGGATCAAAAAATCACGAATTAGCTTTGGAGTCTTTTGAATCTCTTGATTATGATCATGTTATTTGCCAAAGAAAAGAAGACGAAAATGATTTGGCTAATTTCGAATCTTTTAGAGATTTTATATTTAATCGCTTAGATGTTAAGGCTTTGATCGACGAAATGAATAAGCTTTATTGCTCTGCCCCTGAAATATTATTAATTAAAAGAGGGGAGCCAACTGAGCTAATAAGCGATGAAGAGTTAAAGCTAGAGAATCCAAATCAAACCAATGGCAAAGAAAGGCGAGAAATACTAGGTATAGACAAAGTTGAAGAAAAATTAAAGAATATATACGGAAGTCGGATGCGTTCTGTTGTTCTCGAAGAAATGCCTTTTCGGATGCAGGTTTTTTTATTCAATCAAGCTAAATTTATTATCTGCGCACACGGAGCATGCATGAGCAATTTATTCTTTTGTGAATCTGGCACTAAAATATTAGAAGTGCAAGCTCAAACTGCTCAAGACAGAGCTATTGGCGCGGGGCATTATCCATTCTTCGATTATATCTCAAAAACACTAGATCTAGATCAGCATAAAATAAAAAACAATCCCTTCTTAATTATAAAGGAAGCTCAAAAAATACATTAGAATGAATTTTAAATCTTACATGATCACTTTTACTAAAGACCAGAATCGTCTTATTAATTTCAATCAGGCTAAATTAAATTTGGATAATTTAGAATTATTTGATGCGGTAAATGCTATTGATCACTACAGTCATTTTGAATCAATTGATAGAAAAAATAATTATCATACGGATCAATATATTGATAAGTGGAAATGGCTTCCTGGCAAACTGGGATGTAATTTGTCTTATGTTAAGTTGTTGAAAGATTATCATCGTAATTATAATTTTTATCCCAACTTTCCTTCTTGGCTTCTTGTTATAGAAGATGATGTTGAAATTAAAATAGAGGACGCCACTTCTGTATTTTCTTCCATATTAAACAAGGCATCTGATTTAAGTTTTGACTTTGTTAAATTTTTCATAACAACAGGTAAAGAAAATATCAACGGGAAAATTATAGAGTTTTCACCTGAATTGCAATTTGATGAATCGAGACATATATCTGACGGTTTTTATAAACTCATGCCATCGTGGGGTACAGTTGCTCAAGCTTTTCATATTAATTCTGTATCTAAAATATTAAAGCAATTGCCATGGAATGACCACATTGACCAAATACTTATGAGGCCTCCAGTATTCGACTCGCTTAATGGCGCTGCTTACAAACAAGATTTTTTAAACTATTGCGGCGCTAAAAGTCTAGAAGATTCTGATTCAGAATATGGAAGTCTTATATTCAATAATTCAACTGATGGCAAAGTTGATTGGAAAAAACTTACACGAGTATGAATAATTCAAAATTAACTTGTGTATCTGGATATTGGGCTGTTAAAAACAAACACGATATTAAATATAATAATTGGTTTAAAAATACCTTAAAAATTAATTGTCCTTATGTGTTTTTTGGGAATAAAGAAAGTATTAAATTAGCAAAAAAATACAGGAAAGAATTGCCTACGTATTATATAGAGTTTGATATTGAAGAATTTACAACATATAAATACAAAAATAAAATGATTACAGATGCGATTCATTGTCCTTCTGTAGAATTGAATTTAATATGGAATGAAAAAATTTTTATGATTGAACGGGCTTCGAAAATAAATCCTTTTTCATCAGATTTTTTTGCATGGGTAGATGCAGGGATATATAATTACCGCACGGAACCTCCTCCTTCTATTCCTTTTCCAAATATTGGTAAATTGAATAATTTACCAAAAGACAAGTTAATATACTCTTCTAGCAATGATTACATTGAGCAAGAAGTTAAACGCGATAACCATTACCATCATATAGCTGGCACATCATTCGTAATTCATAAAAATATGATAAATAAATTTGCTGTTTTATATAAACAATACCTTGATAAATTAATAGATCAAAATAATATATGGACAGACCAAGTTTTATGGACGCATATTTATAAAGATAATAAAGATTTATTTTTTGAATACGCTCGCGGGTATGGCGCCGCATGTACAAATCTATTCTAAATATAAAAATGATAACAGCATCGCTAATGGGAGGTTTGGGGAATTATATGTTTCAAATATCTGCGGCCTTTTCTATGGCTCTAGATAATGATGATAACTGCGCGTTTGACCCCAATGATGTTTTTTCGCCACATGGCGCTATCAGTAGCTACAAAGAGAATATATTACGAAACGTTGTGTTCTCCGATGATTTTACTACGGCTACTATTTATCAAGAACCTGCGTTCGAGTATGCTAAGATACCTTATAAGCCCAATCTTAAGTTGTCAGGGTATTTCCAAAGCGAAAGATATTTCGCTCATAATAGAGATGACATAATATCTTTATTTAGTATCGATGAGAGCAGCATGGATATTATCACTAGCAAGTACGGTAGATTCTTAAATGATTTTACATGCTCAATACATGTTAGGCGGGGCGATTATTTAACATTATCTGATCAACATCCAGTATGTGGTTTAGAGTATTATTTAGAATCGATTAGCTTGATTGGGGACGGAGTTAAATTCTTTATTTTTTCTGATGATATACCATGGTGTAAAGAAAATTTTAAAGGGGATAGATTTATTTTTGTGGAGGGCAATAAAGATTATATAGATATGTGGTTGATGTCTTTGTGTAACTATAATATAATAGCAAACTCATCGTTTTCATGGTGGGGAGCATGGTTAAATACGCATCCTGATCAAATTGTCATATGTCCGCATAGATGGTTTGGCCCGAACCTTAAACTTGAGAACTATAAATTAGGACTAGATAACGCAAAAGACTTAAGGCCAGAAAAATGGATAAAGGTTTAGATTTTCTTTTTCAAACAACTACTTTAAATATAATATGATAAGTCACGAACATAAATTTATATTTATTCACATTCCTAAGTGTGGAGGTAGCTCGATAGAATCCTCCTTTGGTTGTGACCTTTGGGATAAAAAAAGATTTCCAGATCACTTTTATAGTTATGATTTAGCTTTAGGGAGAGATCCTTCTACGAATAAATATCTACAACACTTAACAATTACTGAGATACGGGAGCTGAAAAACAATTCGATTGATGATTATTTTTCTTTTTCTTTTGTTCGAAATCCTTGGTCTAGACATCTTTCTGATTTTTATTTCTATGGTGGTCGAAAAAAATGTGACTTTAAGAATTTTTTATTAAGTCCCCCTGAAGACGATTTATCTCACGCAATGCCTCAGTTTGATTTTGTTTATTCTCCTGATGGCGAATTATTAGTTGACTTCATAGGAAGATTTGAAAACCTCCAAGAAGACTTCAATATCGTCTGCGACAAAATTGGAATCCCACCAAAAAAACTTCCACATAAAAACACAACCAAACACAAACACTATACCGAATACTACGACGAAGAAACAAAACAAATTATTGCGGAACGATACGCAAAAGACATCGAGTATTTCGGGTACAAATTTGGAGAATAAGAAATGATCTCTCATGAATTAAAATGCATTTTTATTCACATACCAAAATGTGCAGGCAGCTCAGTAAATCAACAATTAAAATTAAAGTCAGTAGGTTTTTCTGGTCATTCCCCAGCATCATATCACTCTGGTCATAAAGATTACTTTTCGTTTACCTTTGTTCGTAATCCATATGATCGAATAGTTTCGGCATATAAATATTTTCGTAAACTTAAACCAGGGCATCGTTGGTATAAAAGAAACAGTATAATATCTGATGCCGCAAATAACATGGAGTTCAATGATTTTGTTCATCACATCAATGATTTTATGAAGCTGATGAAACGAGAAGAAGGTTCATTTGAATCTGGCATCCACTTTCAACCTTTTCATTATTTTATTGATCAGCCGATTGATTTTGTTGGTCGCTTTGAAAATATTCAACAAGATTATGCCGCGATCTTATCTCATTTAAAATTGCCCGCGAAACTTTTACCGAAAACTAATTCTACAAATAATTTAAATTATAGACAATTATATATAGAAGAAACAAAGGATATTGTGTATAATATATTTCAAGAAGATATTAAAAAATATAATTACGAATTTTAACCATGGAATACGAATTTGATACAAGCCCTTCGAGGCTCTTTATGCTCGATAAAATCAAAGAAGGCGATGTTTGCGCTGAAATTGGCGTACTTAAAGGTGATTACGCTCATTTGATTTGCTCTCGACCCATCTCAGAACTTCATCTAGTAGATCCTTGGATTAGCATTTCAGATGTGCCTGATCGATGGCATGCAGTGCCACAAGAAAAAATGGACGAATACAAAACTGAAGTCATCAATAGATTTGCGGACAATGATAAAGTAAAAATTATTGAAAAGTATTCAATTGATGCTGCCTCTGATTTTGAAGATGGTTCTATTGATTGGCTTTATTTAGATGCTAACCATTCTTATGATTTTGTTTGTGCAGACCTGAATGCATGGTGGCCAAAGATTAAACCGTCTGGCTTTTTATGCGGAAATGCTTATTCAGATAGTGTTTTTCAAGTTAATGTTCTTGATTTTGGTGTTGTGCCTGCTGTTGATAGCTTTCTTGAGGAAAAATTTGACACGATTCAAGATTTTGAGAATGAGGGATCTCAATACATTATCCAAAAAGCTTAAATTTAAATGAAAGAAATGGAAGATATTCTTCTCTTATTTAACGAAGATTTCTTTCGCCAGCGAGATGTAGTATCCCTTGAGTCAGAAGATGATATTCCTGATTCTAATGCAGTTCTTTTTCTTGGTAGTCATAGGTATACATTTAATCCAAACAAAGACATTTATCAATATTTTTCCGCTATAAATAAAAAACCTTTTTCATATTCAATTATTTGTGGCAAAACAGATCGCGTCTTAGATAAAAACATAGATATACCAAAAAACGTAAAAAGAATTTATTGTAATAATGTTGATTATGCCCATGATGTGATAAAATTTTTACCAATGGGTAGAGATTTTAGAGCCAGAAACTCCTTTCATAAAAATGACGAACCAAGAAAGCGAGATATCTTAGTTTACGGCAATTTTTCACTAAATACAAGCTGGATAAGAAAAGCTATTTTTTTGTTCACAAAAGAGAACCCTCTATATACTCTTGAGAATATTGGCGTTAGGGGGAAAAATGGAGAAAAGCGTTCTTGGTTTATGTCTAATGATAAATTCTTTGAAAGATTAAGAAGCAGCAAGTTCGTGATGTGTCCTAGAGGTACAGCCCCCGATTCTTTTAGGTTTTATGATACTCTTTATTGCGGCGCAATCCCTATTGTGATTAAGGGCTCAATGTATGATCAATTTGATCATTCTGAATTACCCATTCTTTTTTTGAACCATCAAAAAGATTATCAAAAAATTACTGAAGATTTTTTAAATGAGCAATATAATATATTATCTAAAAAAATAAAACCATATTACAAAACATTAGACTTTAATCATTGGATAGAAAAAATTAAATCAGAATTATGAAAATATTAGTTGGAGGAGCAGGCGGCTTTATTGCTGGTTATTTAGTTAAAGATTTGTTGGCGCAAGGACATGAAGTTATTGCCGCCGATATTAAACCCGCAGACATGTGGTATCAGACATTTGATGGTGCAGAGAATCACCCAGATTGCGACTTAGGAGAAAAACACCATTGTTATAACTTAAGTGTTGGTGTTGATCGTATTTATAATCTTGCCTGCAACATGGGCGGGATGGGTTTTATACAAAATAATCATGCTTTGTGCATGGAGTCAGTGCTTATTCAGACTCATATGCTTATGGCAGCCAGAGACAATAATGTAAAAGAAATTCTATATAGCTCTTCTGCCTGCATTTATCCTCTTGAAATTCAATCTGATATTAGAGACGCAGAGTCTCAAGGGCTAAAAGAACATACGGCATACCCTGCAAATCCTGAAGATGGATATGGTTGGGAAAAATTATTCAGTGAGATATTAACACATTATTACGGCAAAGATTTTGGTATTGATTCGCGCACCTGCCGATACCATAATGTTTATGGACCTTTCGGAACATGGCGTGGTGGTCGTGAAAAAGCTCCTGCTGCAATTTGTCGCAAGGTTATTGAAGCCAAGATGAGCGGCAAGCATGAAATTGAAATCTGGGGTGATGGTGAACAAACTCGCTCGTTCATGTTTATTGATGACTGCTTGACTGGCATGGATTTGATGTGGGAAAAAGGTGACTCTCGCCCACTAAATCTTGGAAGTGATCGCATGGTATCAATCAATCAGCTCGTAGACATTGTTGAAGGTATTGCTGGTATAAAATTAAAAAGAAATTATAATCTTGACGCCCCACAAGGCGTTCGTGGTCGCAACAGCGACAACACTATGATCAAAGAAGTTTTAGGCTGGGCTCCATCCATTACATTGGAAGATGGACTTGATAAAACGTATGCCTGGATCTATGATCAGATGCAAAATTGTGGGGAATCTGAGGGGTATTAAGTGTATATAATTACATTATGATCGAGTTTTATAATGTAAAGAAAAAAACAAAAGTGCAGATTGACGAAGCTAATGTCAAAAAGCATTCCTATGAAACCACCACGAAAACTGGAAAAACATCTACCAGATACGCCTTAAAAGCTGTTGATGACGACGGAACTAAACTAACAAAATTTTGTAGCAAGGCTGATCACGACAAGATTCCCGATTAATGGGCCCGATCATCAACACAATTATTGGGGCTGGTATAAAACTCGGCTGCAATTTACTTCTGGCTTGGCTTGAGCAAAAACGGCAAGACCAAATGATTCTTGCTGCGCGCGACAATACTATGCTTCAAGCCTTGATTGACAACCAGCACAAACAAGCCTCAGATCCTTTTGTAAAAGTTACTCGTCGTGTTTTATTCATGGCAATCACTTTTACCATGTGTTATTTAATGATATTTTATGCGCATAATCCAAACATTAGTTATGATTTAATTGTCCCCAAGGGTGACGGCGCAAGGTTTGGTTTTTTTAGTTTTATTTTTGGCGCTAAAGATTGGGAAATGGTTCAGATGACAGGCGGTTTAATGTTATCATCTTTCATGGATCTATGCTTTATGGTAGTTGGTTTTTATGCCATACCTAGTAAAAGACGATAAATTTTAGTTGACACAGATCTATTTTTATGATATGATCGTTATCATATATTATGAATGATAAAACAGGTGAATTATTAACGAAAAATATCGCAGGAGTAAATAGGATACTACCCCACAAACATAAATACGCATGGGATTTATTCTTGAAAAGTTGTGCAAACAACTGGATGCCCACAGAAATTGGGATGCAAGAAGATATTAAACAATGGAAAAACAATGAAATCACAGAAGATGAAAAACTCTTGGTTAAGCGTTGTCTCGGATTTTTTGCTGGAAGCGAGTCTTTGGTTGGTAATAACCTCCTTCTTTCGGCTTTTAAATATGTTACTGATGCTGAATGCCGCCAGTATATTTTGCGTCAAGCTTTTGAAGAAAGTCTTCACAATCTCACGATAGTTTATGTATGTGATAGTTTGGACTTAGACATCGAAGAAGTTTTCGCGGCTTATGAAACAGTTCCTAGTATAAAAGCCAAGGATGATTTCCTGATGCAGATCACTAATGACATTAGCAGACAGGACTTTAACCCTCATACAAAAGCTGGCAAGCAAGAAATACTTCGCAACTTCTTAACGTATTGGATTGTATGCGAAGGCACATTTTTCTTTAGTGGCTTTGCGATGCTCCTTGCCCTTGGTAGACAAAACAAACTTCAAGGTATATCAGATCAAATTAAATATACATTAAGAGATGAAAGTTCTCACATTGCATTTGGTACATATTTAATTAATACATTGATTGAACAAAACCCCGAAATCTGGACCAAAGAAATACAAAATGAATTTGTTGAACATATGAAAAAGGCTGTTGAGCTAGAAATTGCATATGCTCATGACGTATTACCAACAGGCATTTTGGGGCTGAATGCAGAAATGTTTGTTGATTATATGCACTATATTGGCAATAGAAGATTAGAAGGTATTGGCCTTGATTATCGCTTTCCTAGTGATAAAAATCCATTTCCTTGGCTAAGTGAGGTTGTAGATGTACAAGCTATGGGCAACTTCTTTGAAAGAAGAGTACGAGAATATCAACAAAGCGGTTCTTTAGAAGACGATTTTTAAGTTAATATAAAAAAATGAGTGTACATCCTTATGGATGAAAAACAATTACACTCGCTACCAAGGAAAATCAGACGACATTCCTGTCGGAACATTCGTTGTTCAAACTAGCGGAAATGCTAATTTAACAGGTGATTCTTTATTAGTTTCCAGCTTTAATCGGCATAGTTATCAAGTTATACCCACCTCTGGCACCCATATCGGCGCCTTCGAAGTGCAAACTTCTAATGATGGTTTAAACTGGATAAAATATTACGACCAATCTTTTGAGTCTGCAACTGGGATTTCTTATTCTGATTCGTGGCTTTTTAAATATGCTCGTCCAGTTTTAACAGGCAATGCAGGTGGCTTTTATTTAATAAACGAAATTCACGGAAAATTCTAAAGTTTCGTTGAAACTACTAGTGTTGGCTGGAAGCAATCACCTATGGTAACATCCGTGACTGTCAGCAAGGTTGGCGGCGAAGAAACGTATGTTTCATGCCCAAAAGAGTTTTATTTTCAATATTCTCGTATCATTGTTGATGCAAAGACCAATTCAAAATTTTTTAATCAATGAAATTCATGGGCAGTTTTAGTTTTTTTTGTGTAATCTTTTAAACAAGTCATTTTTATTATGGAAAATCAAATTTATTTAATTAAAAGCGGAGACAATCAGTTTGTTGAAGAAACAGAAGCCTTACTTATAGCCTCAGGAGGGAACATAGGGATCGGGTCAGCTACCCCAACGCATAGTTTACATGTTGATGGTAGTGGTTATTTTAATGATAGCCTAAAAGTTGGTGATGTTTTAAATATCGGTGGTGATGGAAAAGTTGGCGGGCAAACGCCACAAGAAGATTATATTATTGTATGGGATGGCGCAAAATGGGTTGCCGATGAAAATGCTGGTGGTATTGCTGGTGGCTCTGCGATAGTAACCAGTCTGACACCTGGGTCTTCCACTTATTCAATTGCTTTTCCAAGCACGTACGATGCTGTTCCTGCGATTGCTACAGATTTATCGATTGATGGTACTGGGCCGATTATTCCATATACTATACAAAATATTACAAGAAGCGGGTACGAGGTTGTTTTTGCGCATGATATTCCAAACTCTAACTACAGCATACATACTGTTTTTGGTGGAAATGTGATATTGAGTGCAGGCGGAGAGTCTGGTCTTGCTGCTTATTGGACAGGATCAAGCCCTACAAGTATTTATTATAACGGAGATGTCGGTATTGGCACTACGAATCCTGATTCTAAATTACATCTTGAGGGTGCTGCTACAGTAGATGCACGTGTAACGCTTGAACAAACAACAGCTAATTTAAAGGCTGAGATTCAACAAGGTTCTGCTGGGTTTGCTTTATCTGCAATAGGGAATCAGTCTTTATTGTTGCAAACAAATGGGTTAGAAAGATTACGTATCGACTCAAGCGGCAATGTCGGTATTGGTACTGCTGACCCAAAGAGAAAACTGCATATTTCGGAAAACCCTGTAATTGTATTATCGGATACGACAGGCGATGAAAGCGAAATACCTCATCATCGAGCGATATTAAATAACCTGAATCTATTAAATTTTGGAAAATACAATTCAACTTTTACTAGCTTTGATTCTCACTTGGTAATCGACTCCGACGGCGATGTCGGTATTGGTACTGCGAATCCTCAAGCACCTTTGCATATCTCCAAAACTCATTCTGACGCATTTGACGGAATTGATAATTTTATTATTTTGGCTGCAAGTGAAAAACCTGGTCAAGATTTAGTGCGAGACGATGGAGTTGGTATTTTATTTAAAATACCTGTGTCAACAGAAACTCAATCAGTTGGTGCAAGAATAGCAGCGGTGCGAGAAGGGACTACCGATAGCAATAGTAGTACAGATTTAGTATTTCAAGTATCTAATAATGATCAAGTGCTTGATGAAGCTATGCGTATTGATCGAGACGGCAATGTCGGTATTGGTACTAAGAATCCTAATTATAGATTGGATGTTAGAGAAGCTACTAATGGTGCTTATGCTGCTCGAATACTCAATAACGGAGGAGATTCTTACGGGTTACTTGTTAAAACTAGTTCAGGAACCAGCGAAAACTTTCCAATACTTGACTTAGAAAATGTTTCTTCAAATGTATTTAGAGTACAATCAAACGGCAATGTCGGTATTGGCGCCTCGGTTCCTGGTAATTTATTGGAGCTTAGAACTGCTAATGGTAGTGGTAGAATGGCTGAGATTTCTGTTTATTCAGATGGCACAAATAATAGTGCAACATCTTCTATATTTCTAGGTCAATCATTAACAAGGCGCGCGGAAATAACTGCAATTAGAACAGGTTCGGGTAATTCTCATGAATTAGCTTTTTCAACTAACGCGGGAGCTGCGGCTCCTGTTGAAGCGATGCGCATCGACTCTGCAGGCAATGTCGGTATTGGTACTACGGTTGCTAATACTATAGTAAGTGCCACCACTGCTATCAATGCATTTGCGTTTATTAAAAATGTTGGTTACGGAACTTTTACTTCTAATTCAAGTGGTCCAGGTTTATACATAAATAAAACTAATGCCTCAACATCTCAATCAACAGATTATATAAACTTTAGAAACAAAGGGACTAAAGTTGGAGGTATTGAGTACGATGGCACAGATGTACAACTTGTTCAAACATCAGACGCCAGATTAAAAGAAAATATTCAAGACTCTGAGTCTGGCTTGAGCTTGGTTAATAATTTTAAAGTTCGATCTTTTGATTGGGTAGAATCAAAAAGACAGAGTAAAAAATTCGGTTTTGTTGCTCAAGAAATGCACGAAGTCTTTGAGGACGCTGTTAAAGTTGGTGGGGAAGATGAAAACGAAGACCCCTGGGGAATATATGATTCAAAATTAATTCCTGTTCTTGCTAAAGCTATCCAAGAACAACAAACCATCATCGAAGATTTAAAATCTAGAATTGCAGTGCTAGAAGGTGGTGCTCCTACTACTGAGGCTCCCACTACAGAGGCTCCTACTACTGAGGCTCCCACTACAGAGGCTCCCACTACAGAGGCTCCTACTACAGAGGCTCCTACTACAGAGGCTCCTACTACAGAGGCTCCCGATCAACAATAATTTACTAAATAAAAAAACAAAATGAAAGATTTAACAGCAAATCAAATCGTAATCGGAGACGGACATACTATAGGTAACGGAGGGGGAGATAATTTGCATATCACATCATCTTCGGGAGAAAATATTATCATTCAAGCTAGTGGAGGTATTAATGCACTTTGGGGGGAGTCTAGCGAGCACATGCGCATCGACTCTAGCGGCAATGTTGGAATTGGTACTAGGAATCCTAATACGAAATTAACTCTTGAGGATGGGGATATAAAACTACAAAGAACTGACTTAGGGAATTCTAAAATTATTTTTTCAAATGCAGCAGCCGATATGTGGGCTATTGCAGGAGATGCAGATGGGGATTTTTCAATCGAGAGAAGAGTTAAGGCTACAAATGCTTTTATAAATAGAGTTTTAACTATCGAGTCGGTAACAAGTGAAGCGATGCGCATCGACTCTGCAGGCAATGTCGGTATTGGTACCACGGATCCTTCACAAAAGCTAGAGGTGGCAGGGCATCTATTTGTTAATGATGGGCAAGGAGTATTTATAAGAAATGGTACGTCTGGACCGCTTTATGCAGAGCAAGAAGGTAGTGGTCCTGCTGGTGTATTTGTGGGAGGCAATGTCGGTATTGGTACTAGGGCGCCGAATCAAAAATTAAGTATTGAGGGAACGGAAGCAGGCACAAATCTTGTCGCGAATAATCCAGACGCTTCAATAAAAATAAGAAATATATCTGATACAGATGGAAATTTCGCATCTTTAGATTTCTATAACAGCACAAATTATATGACCGCCAGAATTGGTGCTGAATTTATAGACGCTGGAGATAGAGATACGGCATTATATTTTGCAACTAGAAAAAATGGTGGCAACCTCACTCGTCAAATGGTGATTGATGAAGACGGTAAAGTCGGTATCAACGCAACCGATCCAATTAGTCTGCTTAGTGTTTTTAGTACAGGTGCATCTTCAAGCGTAATGAGGATTGCGCGTTCGACATCTGCTGACAATCAATCAAATTATCTTTTTAACATTACAGAAGAATCTGACAATCACTCAACGCTTGATATGCAAGCAGCTAATGGAATTTCAGCTATACGGTTAAGAACTAGCGGTGCTTCCTACTTTAATGGAGGCAATGTCGGTATTGGCACTACGGATCCTTCTAGTAAATTACATATTGAAGAAGATACGGACCAAGGTGTTGCGTTGTTTAAGTCTAATAGTACAGCAGCAAGTGCGGTTACTACTATAGCTATTGAGTCACCTAGCGCTACATCAAATGGCAGAACGCGTATAGGTGCTGATGGAGATGATTTGTTCTTTAATACCAGTAATGGTGCGCTTGACCCTAACAGTTCAGTCGAGAGGATGCGCATCACTTCCGACGGTGCTCTCAGGCTGACAGGCGGGTTAAGTGCCGCCCAGGGCGGAAGCGATTATGGCAGTCAGTTTGTTCAATGGTGTGACAATAATGGTCACGCAAATATTGCCGCCTATGATATTTTCTTTAAAACTGGTCCGAATCAAAATCGAACAAACGCCATGTTTATCAGTGACGGCGGCAAAGTCGGTATTGGTACTAGTGATCCTTTTTATAGTCTTTCTGTGGAAGAGACTGTTAACGCAGCCTGTTATGTTAGTATAACATCATCAACTACTGGCAACGCAGCTCTTCTGCTCGGTGATTCAAGCAACAAATCAATTGGTAGAATTACATATAACAATTCTAGCGATTCCTTGTCTTTTCGTACAAATGGTATAGATAGGGTTGTTATTGATAATATAGGTAATCTTTCTCCTTTCACAGACAATGCACGAGATCTTGGTAAGATCACAAATAGATGGGACGACATCTATGCAACAAATGGCACCATTCAAACATCTGATCGCCAAGACAAGCAAGACATCGAAGAGCTGACAGAAGCGGAGACTCGTGTTGCACAAGCTTGTAAAGGATTACTTCGCAAGTATCGTTGGAAAGATGCAGTTGCTGAGAAAGACGATGAAGCAAGGATACATTTCGGTATTATAGCACAGGACTTGGAAGATGCTTTTACTGCTGAAGGTTTAGACGCTGGTCGTTATGGTATGTTTGTAAAGAACACTTGGTGGACCGCTGATGTCGTTATTCCTGCAGTTGAAGCAGTTGAAGCTGTATACGAACAAGAGCTAGTGCAAGAAGCAACTGAAGCTGTTTACGAAGATGTTGTAATCGAAGAAGCTACTGAAGCTACAGAAGCGGTAATTGAAAAACAATTAGTCCAAGAAGCTCAAGAAGCCGTTTATGAAGATGTTGTAATCGAAGAAGCGACTGAAGATACAGAAGCGGTAATTGAAAAACGATTAGTGCAAGAAGCAACTGAAGCTGTTTACAAAGAGGTTCTTATTACCCCTGCTGTTGAAGCACAACCCGAAACAACTGAAAACAAGATTTTCGAAAATCAAGATGAAGCTCCTGAAGGAGCAGTTGAAGTTACTCAAAGAGGCGTCAGATATTCCGAGCTTCTTGCATTCATAATAGCTGCTTTATAATAAAAACATGCCTCTGCCCAAAAAACAAAAGGAAGAAAAGAGAGGCAAATTCATTGCACGTTGCATGTCCGATCCAGTAACGCGCAAAGAGTTTAAAGATCCAAAACAAAGAGCAGCTGTTTGCTATTCATTGTACGACAAAAAAGATAAGAAATGAAATACACGATACTATTGTCTGCGCTTAGCATATCATTGGTATCGGCGTACTTTAGTATCATTGGATTAACCACAATGTTTCCCGCCGCCTTTTGGTCTATTGTGATCATGGGCGGAGTTTTAGAAATAGGCAAATTAGTTTCCGCAAGCTGGCTGCACCACAACTGGAAAATTGCGCCACGTTCCTTAAAAATATATCTAACAACCGCTGTGGTTGTTTTGATATTCATAACAAGCATGGGAATATTTGGTTTTCTTAGTAAATCGCACATCAAGCACCAAAAAGATGCTCAAGAAGTTGCAATCTTAGCAACTCAAATTGAAAACAAAATGAGCCGCGAAAAAGAATACATCGCGCGCCAGAACGATTATCTGAAAGAATTATCATCTGATGCAAAAGATTCATCTGATAAAGATATTTATAACATAGAATTAGAACAAAAGAAAATAGATGATTTATATTCTTCATTAGAAAAAAGCATATCAATTGACAACGCCGAAATTTCTCGATTAAATGACAGAGTAAAAGTTTTAGATGAGGAAGTCGCCGCGCTTAATGCCAGCTCTGGTGGATTATTTAGCAACAAAAAGAAAAAGCTCGAAGAATTAGCAGAAAAACAAAAGCTTGAGCGCGAATCAATTTCGCAAAGAATTTTGGCCGCCGAAGCTCGAATCAATAAATCGCGCGAATCTACAGATGATCAAGTGAACAAGATCAGAGAGCGTATCGATTCTCGTCAAGACGATCAATCAAGCACAGAAGATGTCGCGACAAAAAAAGAAGAATATAATAGTAACATTAAAGCTGCATATGCCAGAATTGATGATATGGAATCTGAAAGATTTCGTCTTAAAAATTCACAACTTGAATTAGAAGCAGAAGTTGGCCCAGTAAAATATGTCGCCGAATTATTACAAGATTTTGGGGTTGGATCAATTGACTTAGGCGGGGCAGTAAGAATAGTTATTATTATTTTAGTTTTTGTATTTGATCCATTGGCTGTTGTTATGTTATTGGCGGCGAATCTTAGCTTTAAAAAAATAAGAGCTTATGAAAGTTTGTCGAGCCAAATCAAAAAAGGATCTTCTTCAAAAGTAAAACCAAAAGCTACAACCACAACCACAAGCACGAGTACAAGCACAAGTACTAGCACGAGCACAAGTACTAGCACAAGTACAAGCACTACAACTAGTACAACCACTAGTACCACGACCAGTACAAGCACCAGTACTACAACAACGACACCTGCCCCCAAAGTTAAAAACGCAGAAGACATAACGCATACTAAATTAATTGAAGACATCCCACAAACAATATCAACCTCAAAAATATTAAAATAATGAACAAAATATTTCTTGCTTTTATTCCTTTTTTATCTGGTTGCGCCCAGAAGATTGCATTCACAAAAAAATCTGACAATCAAGAAGTTGCGGAGAAAATAATAAACGAAGAAGTTGTTCATCTCACACCTGATAGCCCCACTTTAATCACTTTCCTTGTTTTAATATTGGGCGTAATGTTCTTTTGTTTTGGATTAAAATACATACCCATACTTTATAAAAAAATTAAAGGCTTGACAAAAAAAGATAAATAGTGTAATATATATCACATAGTTGGTATAACTATATTAGTTCTTTAACATTTTATGGGCGTGTACTGGATTCGATTTGAATTGGATTGGTATGCTGCAAGTAGGAGTGCATCTGGCTCCTTAAAAAGGTGCAAAATTTTACATGGCAAAAAGTCACGTATTAAAGCTTACTCGCCAAAAAGCGAGTCGCTTGCTTTAGCGGCCTAGTATCCGCTACCTCGCAACTCTTGACGCAGATAAAGGGATTGCGGGGTCATCAATCTGCAAAACAGATAAAAGTTTGCTTGTATCACAAACTGTCAATAATTGAAACAAGCAGTTGGATGTTGATATCATAACTATAAAAAAAATTGACTAAACTTGTAGATGTATATTATTGAAGGTTTAAAGACGGGAGTTCGACTCTCCCCGCGTCCACCACTTTAAATCATGGATTCCCTCATTCAATCAGTTTATTCTGATTTCTTACTATCATCCATGATTAACTTTTATTATGAAAACAAACGAATTAAACAGAAGAGAATTTATTGCCAGAGCCGCCAAATCTTATTTGGGGGTTGGTTTGATGCCATTAGTTGGATCGTACATCCATGATAATGCTTATGCTTTGACGCCAGGTGCTCGTCCTGCAAAAGCTCGTCATGTTATTTACTTGAACATGGCTGGCGCAATGTCGCACCTAGACACTTTTGATCCAAAGCCCCAAAGCCCCGATGTTCAAGGGCCAGTTGAGGCTATTCAAACAACTGCTGATGATGTATTTCTTTCGGAGAATTTACCGACAGTTGCGAGACACATGCACAATGCAGCTATTGTTCGTTCGGTAACGAGTAACCAAGGCGCTCATGAACAAGCAAGTTATTTGATGCATACAAGCTATCAGAAGCGCGGTACAATTGTACACCCCACTTTTGGTAGTTGGGTTGCAAAGCTTTCAGGCTCGATCAACAGAACTATCCCTGCTAATGTCAAGATCGGCGGCGGTGGCGGCGGAGCTGGATTCTTAGAGTCTCGCTACGGAGCTTTACCTTTAAGAAATGCTAAAGCAGGATTAGCCAACAGTTCAATGGCTGATTATTTAGACAGCACACAATTTAATGACAGAATAAAAGCTGCTGAACAATTAAACGCAGTATTTAGTGAGCAATACAATCAAAAAAAGATTCGTGCATATACTGATTTATATAAAGATGCGGTTAAATTAATGCAAAGTGAAGATTTAAAAGCTTTTGATATATCTGATGAGCCAGAAGCTATGACAGAATTATATGGTGAAAGTAATTTTGGTCAAGGTTGTTTGCTTGCAAGAAGGTTGATTGAGAATAAAGTACGCTATGTTGAAGTTACTCGTGGCGGCTGGGATACCCACGATAATAACTTTGAGCGCGTGGCTGCAAATTGCGTGGATATTGATAAAGCATTGGGCGCATTACTTTTTGATTTAGAGATTCGTGGTTTACTTGATGAAACTTTGGTTGTTTTAACTTCTGAGTTTGGTCGCACACCAAAAATCAATGGTCGTGATGGTAGAGATCATTGGCCAAAAGCATTCTCAGCTTTCTTTGCTGGTGGCGCGATCAAGGGCGGAACGGTTTATGGTCAAAGCGATGATAAAGGTATGGAAGTTGATGTGAATCCAGTTAGACCTGAAGATTTAAATGCAACAATAGCATATGCTTTAGGGCTTTCTCTTAATGATATTCATTATTCTCCTTCTGGAAGACCATTCCAAATCGCTCACAAAGGTGAGCCAATCTTAGATATTTTATCGTAAACAAATAAGCCCCCTATTGCTAGGGGGCTTTACTTTTGGAGAGTTAGCTTAAGCTAACGGCAATTATTCTGGTCTTTTTCCTAGAGGTTTTCCGTCTTGACCAATTTCCCCAGCTCTGATTTTAGTTGCAGAAACTTCTTGAAGTTCCTTACTTAATTCAAGCTGTTCAATATTATAGCCAACACCTCTACCATAAAATACATCCATGATATTTGGAAGTTCGACAACTTTAATTTTGTTACCAAACTCGGTGCATGCAGAATGGATTTCTGCTTTTACTTTATCAAAGTCATATGGATTTTTTTCATCAATGCCGCCGACATCTCTTAATGCGATGCAGCATTGTCCAGTTCTTTTGATTGCTTCAGCAACCAATGTTTTGTGACCAATATGAAAAGGTTGATATCTTCCAATAAGCAATGCAGTTGGTGCTTGATTATCCCATGCTTCGCTTTCGTTGAGTTTTTCTAATACTTTTTCTGCCCATTCATCAGCAGTTCCGTCTATTAATCTAACATCATAATTTAGCGGCTTTTCAAACATTTTATTTGTGTCTTCGTATCTTCCTTCCATAATTCTATCAACCCAAACCACAAAGTCTGCATTGAATGCTTGGCGCGTCTCTTGGGTTGGGCATACGAAATCTGCGATTGCATATCCTCCACCAAGCTTTGCCCAATCACAAAGTTTGCCCATGCGTTTTGCATGCTCTAACCTGTCTTCAGGAGAAAATCCTAATTCGGAATAAATGTCCTGTCTAACAGCATCTGCGTTAAACCATGCGGCGTTTAATTTACGAACCAAGATTTCAGCAAGGGTTGTTTTGCCAGAACCTGGAAGACCCATTATAAGAATTTTTCGTTTAGTCATGTCTAATATAATACACAAAATGCTTGACATTTTTCTAGATTAATGATAAAATTATCACAATGCCTAAAATTTCAAACTCTTTACTTAAAGAAGTAGCGTCTCTTGCGCAGGAAAATCCTTCTTTTTCATTAAAAGATTGTTGCAAGAAGCTAGGTTATTCTCAGAGTACAGTATATAATTGGTATACTAAATTAAAAAAAGGCACATGGAAATCGGGGTATAGTAAAACAGAAGATCAAGAACCTTTATCTGAAGAAGTTATTAATAATTTTATCAATGCATTTGCATTCACAGATAATTCAAAGAAAATTTTAAAAAGATTAGTCAGCCCCAACTGTTTAAAAGATAAATATTGTTATTCAAAACAAATGAAAGTATTGAAAAGCATATTTAAAAAATATCCTAATTTAGATTTCTGGCTAACTGTTGACTTTGGTGAGCCAAAAGATGATATTCTTTTTTATATTGGTAAGAACGAAAAATATATTCACCAAAAATACCTTGACTTTACCCGAAAAGATTGTTATACTAAGTTTGAATATAACTATAAACCCGAAAACATTACACCCAGAGAAAAGAAGAAGAAGAATATCTGGGACTTTTATTGATTATGAGTACAGCAAATGATATGTTAAAGTCGTTCCTTAAAGAAAATAAGGATCATCATTATAATTACGAAGACGAAATTGACTACAAGGTTTCCAGTGGCAGTCTTAATGTTGATTTTGAATTAGGCGGGGGTTTTGGCCCAGGTCTTCATCGCTTTGTCGGCATGAACGAAGGTGGCAAGACTTCTGAAGCCTTAGAGGTTATGAAGAACTTTCTGTCTATGAAAAATTCAAGAGGTCTTTATATCAAGGCAGAAGGCAGACTCTCGAAAGAGATGCGTGAAAGAAGTGGAGTAAAATTTACTACAGAAGAAGACAAATGGAAAGATGGTAATTGTTTTATTTTTGAAAGTAATATTTATGAGACTGTTCTTGATTTAATGCGCGCGCTTGTCGGAGACAATGAAAACAAAACAAAGTATTGCTTTATCTTAGACTCTCTTGATGGTTTAATTATGAAGGAAGATCTAAATAAAGACTTTCAAGACGCTCATAAAGTTGCTGGCGGCGCATTACTTGGTGCAAAGTTTATGCAAAAGATGAGTATTGCATTAGCGAAGCGTGGACATATGGCAATTTTTATTTCTCAAGTAAGAGCAGATATTAAATTAGATCCATATAGCAAAGCCCCGATTCGTCAAACAAGCGCAACAGGTGGTAATGCTCTTCTTCACTTTGCAAATTACATTCTTGAATTTGAGGCGCGTCATAAAAAAGATTTGATTCTTGAGAATCCTACTCAGCCTATTGACAAGGACAAGAATAAGATTTTGGGGCATCACGCTAAGATCACAGTAAAGAAATCCCCAAATGAAAAAAGTAATTATATGCTTCAATATCCAATTCGTTATGGTAGAAGCAATGGAAACTCCATTTGGATTGAGAAAGAAATTATTGATATGCTTTATGGTTGGGAATACATTCATAAACGCGGAGCATGGATTACTGCTGATGAATCTTTTCTTGAATTGTTGAAAGAGAATGAGCTTGAGTTTCCCGAAAAGATACAAGGCGAAGCGAAATTGAGTGCGTTACTTGAAGAGAACGAAAACCTTAGTGGTTTCTTAGGAACTTATTTTAAAAACATAGTTTGCGAATGAAAATAATATTTTGTCTTCCAGGAAGAGAGTTCAGCAATAACTTTTTATTGAGTTGGACTGATTTAATTAACGAATTGCCCAAGCACAATATACAATGGGGCTTGTCTCAAAAGTATCATGTTAATAGATATTTTGTATGTAACAGTTGTTTGGGTGGTGACACCCTTAAAGGTAAAAACCAAAAGCCTTTTCAGGGAAATGTAGATTATGATTACATCATGTGGATTGATAGTGATCAAGTTTTTAAACCAGATCATTTTTTTCAATTATTAAAGAAAGCTCAAGAAACGAAAGTTGATATACTTTCAGGTTTGTACTTAATGCAGGGCGGAAATCTATTTGCTACAGTAGAAGATTGGGATCTTAATTTCTTTAAAGAAAATGGATATTTTAAATTCTTAACCCCGAAAGATATTGAAGGGCGCAAAGATATATTTCCTGTTTCCTACACAGGCTTTGGGTGGTTGCTAGTTAAGAAGGGTGTCTTTGAGTCCCTTGATTATCCTTGGGTGCAACCAACGTGGCTTGAAATTGGAGACGTAAAAGAAATGACAACAACTGATTGTGGATTTATGCATCGAGCCGCAGAAAAAGGATTCAAGACTTACATTGATCCTAATATTATTGTTGGTCACGAAAAAATGATGATACTATAATGTCAAACATATCAATAGTCACAAGCCTCAATAAAAATATACTTGATTCAAAAAATCAACATGTAATTGATTCAACACTCAAGCATTGCAAGGATTATGATTTTTATGTATGTAATGAAAATTCATTTCTTGATGAAAATGTAAATGTTGAAGGCGCAATTAACATTGATTTATTCAAAGCGATACCTGATTTAAAATCTTTTCTTGAGGAGTCTGAATTTAAAAATTGTCATAAGATTGGCAAGCAAGACACCCAAGAGTATTTAAACAATACTCACGAATACTTATCGAACAATCATTATTGGAATCGAAATGCTATATTTTGGTTTAGAAAAGTTTGCTCACTGTTTGTTGTTGCTGAAAAATGTAAATCAGATTTATTAATATGGCTGGATTCAGATATTTTGGTTCAAAAACCTTTAGATCAAAAATTTACAGATTTTATATCACAGTATGACATATGCTCAATTTCTAGAAAAAACTTTTCGGGTTGGATGTTTACGGATACAGGGATTATCAGTTTTAACCTTAGAGCAGCAGGAAAAAATTTCATACGTGCATTTCTTGAAATTTTCACATCAGGCGAAGCGTTCAAGAAATATCGTTGGGACGATGGTTATATATTTGACGTTCTTATTGAATTAAATAAAGACAAGTTAAAATGCTGTGGACTTAATACTATTTTTGGCGCGCCTTTAAATTATGAAGAGTACTTCTTTCACGATAAAGGTCATAGATCAGGATAAAAATTGATCTTTAAAACTTTAACAGGCTCTGAAAAGAGAGTTACGCGCGCCAAAAAGTATCTAATTGATTGGAGCGCAAAAAGCAAAAGTAAAATTCAATTTGAAGCCAAGCAGTTCTTAAAGAAGTATTGGTCTAACCATATTGTATTCGAGGAGTTTCCTGTTGCTGGCAGCCGTTTAAATTTCGATTTTTACAATGCCAATAAGAAAGTTGTCGTTGAAATTCATGGCAAACAACACGATCAATATACTCCATTCTTTCATAAGCGCAGGGCTGGATTCATTAGTCACATCAGAAGAGATCAACAAAAAAGAGATTTCTGTGAACTTAATGATATTACTCTGATTGAAATATATGCAGATAAAAAAGGCTCAATTAAAGATCAATTAAATAAAAAAACTTTCGCTGAATTTGGAGTTCATCTATGATTAAGTGTATAATAGTTTATGAACAACGAGGATTTTAACGAACAAAATTTACCTCGCTTTAATTTGCCCGAAAGTTTTCTTGAGCAATTATTTGAGTTTTCTGGTTCTACAGATGGCAATCGTGGATTCGTATTAGCTTTTGTAAATCAAGACGGCGAGCCTATGGTTTACACTAAAGCTGATAATCAAATCATCGATCTTGGGCTAAGAAAAGCATTGGAAAAATATCTCATACAGCTTGAAGAATCTGAATACCCAAATGGCGGTGGTGAAATTAATTGATTTTTTTTATTGACTTTTGCTATAGCATTTGTTAACATTAGGGCATGTTAAATTCAAAGGAGCTTGAAAAACAGCTATTATCGTGCTTAATGCAATACCCAAGTTCGTACGGGGACATAGCGGGTTTAATAGATGAGAGTGATTTTTATGTTCAAAATGGAAGTTTTGTTCATAGAACCATATTCAGAGTAATAAAAAATATATTGTCTAATGCAAATGCAGAAGCTTTAGATGATGTTGTAATTATTGAAAGATTAAAATCCGCAAACATATCATTTGTTGATAATATTGATGTTGGTGATTATGTTCGTTCTCTTTTATTAAAGAAGGTTTCATCAAAAGCGGCTATTGGAATAGCAAAAGAATTAAAAAACTTGTCTGCAAAAAGGGGGATCAAAGAGATTTGTGAAGAGATATCCTCTCAGGTCAAAAACGATCCAGAGCCTAACCTCACTGAGGTCGTAAGGAAATATGATAAACTGTATAACGATCAAATCAATTTATTATGTAAAGAAGATGTAAAGCCCGAAAACATTTATGAAGACCTGCCAGATGTTATTGAAGATCTAGCAGACAATCCTAGAGATCCAGGATTTCTTGCGCCGCATATGCCTCGTACCAATAGCATGTATGGATCTTTGGCAAGGCCAGGAAATATAACTGTGATTTGCGCAAGAACAGGTGTTGGTAAAACTACATTTTGTATAGATTTTGTGACCAAAATGTCCAAAGAGCATGGTTTGCCTGTGCTCCATTTTGATAATGGAGAGATGAGCAAGCTTGAGCTACAGATGCGACAATGCTCTGCTATTTCAGGAGTGCCAATGTATTTAATCGAGAGTGGCAAGTGGAGAAGTTCTAGCTACATTGATCCAATTACGAGACAAGAAGTTTCTGAAGAAGAGACTCGTCAAAAAGTTTATCAAGCGTTTGAATATGCTAAAGGCATGCGTTTTGATTATTATAATGTTGGGGGTTTGACTTGCGATGAGATGTTGCAGATTGCAAAGAGATACTATTATTCACAAATTGGACGTGGAAATAGTATGCTTTTTAGTTACGATTACATCAAGGCAACCAACCAAAACGATCAGAATAAAGCTTCTTGGCAGTTTGTGGCAGACTTTGTGGACAAGTGCAAGAACATGATTCATAAAGAGATCACACATAATGGTAGACCACTGATCAGTATGATAACTAGTGTTCAAAGTAATCGTTCTGGTATCACAGCAAATCGTCACCCCGATGCAATTGTTGATGATGAAAGCATCGTGTCTCTGTCCGACCAAATTACTCAGTTTGCGTCTCACTTATTTATCTTGCGCCCTCGTTTACCTAGAGAATTGCAGATTGAACCTGATTCTTATGCTCATGCAACTCATCGTTTGAAGTGCATTAAAAATCGTCACCTCGGAGAAGACAGGCTGAGAGCCTCTGAACCTGTTTTGATTCCAGCTATTGATGATGATGGACAGGCAGTTGGCAATGACAGGCCAGAACAGAATTGCATCTTCTTAAGAATGGATAATTTTGGCGTGGAAGAGGTTGGTGATTTGCGCGACATGGCAGAGCAAATGAGAGTTAATGGTATAACCCCTGATGAAGATGGCGACTTCGATTTATAATTTATCGCCTGACAGATTACAAGAAATCCTAGAGGAGCTTGGTTACAAGCTTACTGATCGAGGAAAGTATTGGCATGCAAACGCTGCTTATCGAAATGGCGACAACCAGACCGCGCTTCAGATTTGGAAGAACAGTGGGGTTTGGCGGGACTTTGTCGAAGGCACTGTTGCATTACCTTTTGTTAAATTACTTGAAGTGCATTTTGGGTCTAATGATAAATCAATTATTGAGAAGTATCTTTCTGTTGAATATCATAACCCTCAACCAAGAACTTATACTCAAGAAGATAGATTAGATATGGAAAAACTATATGAAGAATCGATGCTTGAGGATTTATTTCCTCATTATGATTTCTATAACAAAAAAGGAATCAAAACTCAAACTCTTGTTTCTTTGAGGGGCGGTCTTGCGACGCAAGGTCAAATGTATCAAAGATTTGTTTTCCCCATCTATAATTCAGATGGAAAAATACATGGGTTTTCTGGAAGAGACATGGCTCAAAGAGAAAATGCACCAAAGTGGAAGCATATTGGAAGAAAAACTAATTGGATTTATCCTTATTATGTTCCATCTGATGACCATTTGAATGTCCGTGATGCAATTGAAGAGTCTAGATCGGTTATTATATGTGAAAGCATTGGTGATTTACTTAACCTTCATCAAAATAATTTCTATAATACATTAGTATCTTTCGGTTTGGATATTTCATCTAAATTACTATGCCACTTGATTTCTTTGGATGTAGATCGTATAATAATATCATTCAACAACGACTACGACAAAAAAGAAAATCGTGGAGCAAGGGCGGCAATCAAAAATTATTTAAAGTTATTAAATCACTTTGACTTTGAAAAGCTTTTTGTATGCCTTCCCACGAAAACTGACTTTGGAGAAATGGAGCCTCATGATTTTTTAGAATGGGATCAAAAATGCAAGTGTGACTTAAAAAATCGCGCAGAACAAATTCTTTCTTTTGCAAGTAAAATGGAGCAAGAAGGTTTACTTTCTAAAGAACTATCTAATAACATTAAAATTATTAAAGAAAATGTCTGATCAAGAAATGACAAGGCTTTCCGCAAGCAGACTTAAGACTGCTAAAGAATGTTCGTGGAAATATTGGTGCAAATATAAACTAAAGCTGCCTGATACATCTAATGATGGGGCATCTCGCGGAACAATCTGTCACTTAGTTCTTGAACTATTGTGCATTCCTGAGCGTAAAGAGTATTACGACAGGATTATTAAATCTAAAGACATTTTTTCCGTACCTTCAATCAAAAGGCTTGTAGAGATTTGGGCAAAAAAACTTAACGTTGATGACCCAGAAAATATAGATCTAATAAAAAGCATGACCTTTAACGGGCTAGAGTATGATTACTTTGGCGGAAAAATAGGAAGAGTTTCAGAGGAATATTCAGAGAAGAGTTTTAACATTATTGTTAATGAAGATGATAAAAGATACCACATCAATGGGTTTATAGATAAACTATTTCTTTATAAAGAAAAAGGTGTGGCGCTTATTCGTGACTTCAAAACAAGTAAAGAAGTATTCAAGGGCGAAGAAATAGATAATAATCTTCAAGATTTAATTTACTCTTTAGCAACTAAGATTTTATTCCCCGAATACGATGAAAGGCAATGCGAGTTTTTATTCTTAAAGTTTGACCTTGGCAATGATCTCTTGGGTGAATCTGGCGAAGGAGTTTTATCGATGCGCCCACTATCAAATGCGGAACTTGAAGGTTTTGAATATGAATTAACTGAGTGGCAGAATTATATTGATAACTTTGATGAAGAGAACGCCAAGGAAAACTACGCTTACGATAGAGGCTTCCCACCTTCTGGTTCAGGATTTTGCGATAGACTTCAATGTGGCTTTGCAACATATCCAGGCGAGCTTAAAAAAGACGGCTCAATAAAATGGCATTGCGCTTTTAAATTTGGCTTTGATTATTGGCTACTAAAAGATGAAGACGGTAATCCTAAAGGGAGCGCATATTTAGATGATAAAGATTCTCTGCTTGAAAAAATGAAAGATGGCTATACAATAGAAAAGATGAAGTACAACGGATGCCCAAGACATGATCAAAGTTATAACCACGAAGAAATAGAAGATGAATTCACATTATGAGTAAATATGCAGGAATTATTGTTATTCATAATAATAGCGTACTGTTAGCCAAGCGCATTGAATTTTACAAAGGGGAATTATTGCCCTATCCAGGCTATTGGTCTGTTTTTGTTGGTGCGATGGAAGAAGGGGAATTAGAAAGTGATGCAGCTGAACGAGAATTGTTTGAAGAAACAGAATTAACTATCGAAAATCCTTTAGTGGAAATTGGGTCAATCAATGATCTAGTTTTGTTTGCCACACGCTTTGACGATTTGGTTTTTCCTAATTTAAATTTTGAACATGAAGAGTATGGATGGTTTGATATTGATTCCCTACATTCATTCCCGTATAAAATTGATAAAAAAATAATAAATTTAATTCTAAAATCTAAAGACAAAGTGTAAAAAATAGCATGGAACTCGATTTTTCTGATCAAATTAAAAAACAAAAACCAGAAGGTTTTGAAGAAAGCATTACTAATGAAGCGTGGGCAGCCGAAAAAGAGAAGGGTAAAAAGCTAAACAAACCTTTCAGAACTTCAGGTGGACCTAAGAAGTTTTCAGTATATGTTAAGAATGAAAAAGGTAATGTGGTCAAAGTAAATTTTGGTGATCCTAATATGGAAATTAAACGAGATGACCCTGCGCGCCGCAAAAGTTTCCGCGCTCGTCATAACTGCGAAAACCCAGGGCCAAAGTGGAAAGCTCGTTACTGGTCTTGCAAAATGTGGTCTAAGAAAAGCGTTACTAAAGTCACCAAAGGATCAGAACTTTCCGATGATGAATTAATTGAATTGCTTGATGAGTCTGAAGCTGAATCAACCAAAGAACAGAAAAAACTTCCTCCAGCTCTCCAGAAAAAAATTGATGAAAAGAAAAAGAAATCTGGTGATAAAAAAGATGATGAAGAGGAATGCGATGATTGCGAAAAAAGCGATGGCATGTGCGAGAAACACGCTGGCTATAAAAAAGAAAAAAGCAAAGCTGGTTACGACAAGGAAGAAAAAGAAGAGTCTGATGCATCTAAACCAGGTCTTTGGGAAAACATTCGCAAAAAAAAGAAAAGAATGGGTAAGAACTATAAGCCAGCAAAACCTGGAGATAAAGATTACCCCGATCCAAAAGCGCTCAAAAAAGCCCAAGAGTCTAGCAAGAAAAAGAAAGACTAATCTTGGAGTCTTCTTCGTATCTTTGCGATCCTGATGATAAGATCGTTCTGATATTGTCTCATTTTTGGACTCCAATTAATATCACCACGGCAAAAGAGGGCGTTCGCAAACTGATTTGTTCTGACAATGTACAATCCTTGTCTGGTTCAGGTGAACCTTTGTCGTGGAATGAATGGATAAATCCTGAGCGCGCATGTTATTATCAGAACCAACCTTTTCTAAATTCAACCAAGCGCCTGTTTCCTATCCCAACAATTATATTAACAAACGCAAAGTGGATTTATCAAAGCAAAAGAAAACCTAGCTTAAAATATTTATACCAAAGATATAATGGCGTGTGTCAAATTTGCGGCGAACATTTTGGAATAAGAGATATGTCTATAGAACATGTTTATCCTAAAAGCAAGGGTGGCACAAAAGATTCTCACAATGTAACTATGACTTGCAAGAAATGTAATTGCCAAAAAGGTACGTTATATCCTTATAAAGATTATAAAGGTGAAGAGTTAAAAGGCTTTCGTCCATTACCTTTCTTTCATGCGTTTGTAAAAGAACGTCCAGAGTGGCAAAATTTCTTATTTAAATCTTGACTTTAATAATTGTTTCTGGTAGTATATTCGTATGCTTCCATTATTTAAGTCTCATTATAGTATAGGAAAAAGCATACTGACTTTAAATGCGCCGTCTGAAGATGACGGTGGTGCAGTAAGCGTTTTTGATATTGCCAAGAATAATAAATTAGACAAAGTAGTATTAGTTGAAGATTCTTTAATCGGGTTTCTTGAAGCTAAAAAACATGCTGATGCATTAGGAATACAATTAGTATTTGGATTGCGCATGAGTGTTTGTGATGATATGTCTATTGTTCCTGACAAAAAGAATCCTATGTGCATTCATAAGGTTATTATTTTCGCAAACAATACTGATGGATGTATTTTATTAAACAAAATTTATAGTAAAGCTTTTACAGAAGGCAACGGCAAGATAGATTTTGCTAGATTAAAAGAGTTTTATAATGACAAGGATTTAAAGATTGCGATTCCTTTTTATGATTCTTATTTGTTTCATAATTCATTTTCATACAAACAGCCATGCATGTTAGAAGATTCATTCTTTGAGCCTGTTTATTTTATTGAAGACAATCAATTGCCATTTGATGTGGTCTTACAAGATTTAATTAAAAATTATTGTGATCAAAATGATTTTGAGACACAAAAAGTAAAAAGCATTTACTACGAAAAGAGAGAAGACTTTGAAGCTTATCAAACTTATAAATGTATTTGCAACAGAAGTTTCTCCAATAAGGCAAGGAGTTTAGATATGCCTAATTTAGATCATTGTGCCAGCCCCGAATTTTGTTTTGAAAGTTATTTAGATTATGAAAGCGTATAAATATTCAGATGTATGTCTTGTTCCTCGCTATAGTGAATGCCATAGCCGTTCCGATGCCGATACTTCCATTGGAATAGCCAAGCACAACTTTAAGCTGCCGATTATTCCTGCGAACATGAAGTCAGTGATCAATACTGACATAGCCAAATGGATGAGTGAGAATGATTATTTTTATATCATGCATCGATTTGATATAGATATTTTTGATTTTGTTGAGAAAGCCAATCAAGAAAATTGGAAAACTATTTCTATCAGCGTGGGCGCAAAATTAAAAGATAAGGCTCAGGTTCTTAAAATTAGTCAAGCTAAATTAAGAGTTGATTTTATTACTATTGATATTGCTCATGGACACTCTAAAAGAGTCAAGGTAGCCATTGAGTATATTAAACAGCATATGCCTAATACAATTATCATCGCTGGAAATGTAGCAACTCCTGACGCTGTTGTTGATCTTGCAAATTGGGGCGCTGAAATTGTAAAGGTTGGAATTGGTCAAGGCTCGCCCTGCACAACAAAAGATAAGACAGGATTTACTATTCCAATGTTTACCTGTGTTAAAAATTGTGGCGATTGTTATGCGTCGCGAGATGATTTTGATGCTGGCAGGAAAATACCTATTATTGCAGATGGCGGAATAGCATGTAATGGTGATATCGCTAAAGCTTTGGTTGCTGGTGGTGATATGGTTATGGCTGGTGGATTGTTTGCGTCTTGTGTTGATAGTCCAGCGCTTCCTGTAGATATCAATGGTTCTTTTCATAAAGCTTACTTTGGTTCTGCTAGCTACGAGAACAAGGGTCATAGAAAACATATCGAGGGCAAGCTCAATCACATCGTTAACAATGGAATGACATACGAGAAAAAACTGATTGAAATACAGCAAGATTTGCAAAGCGCAATTAGTTATGCAGGGGGACATGATCTCTCTTGTCTCAAAAATGTAAAACACTTTCAAATATGAGAAAAAATTTATTAAGATTTAATAAGCAACAGAAGTATGTCTTTTTTGACTTTGAGACTTGTGGACTTAACCTAGGTTCGCTAAGAAATAAACCTTGGCAGTTAGCGTTTATTGTTATACATGATGATCGCATAGTTGAGAAGAAAGACTATTGGCTAAAGTGGGATGGTCTAAAAGTTTCAGAAGGAGCGGCGAAAGTAACAGGCTGGACACAGAAAAAGCATGATGATAAATCTGTTGATCCTCTTGCTCCTATTGCGCACTTTGAGAAATATTTATATGATCCTGAATATATAAAAGTCGGACATAATATATTAGGATTTGATGTATACATGCATGGAATCTGCCGCCGACTTCTTAAAAAGAATCCAGACTACAGTTATTTAAATCAGTTAATTGATACTTTAGCATTGTCTCGTGCAATTAATGAAAATATTGCTTTACAATCCAGCGATAATTTGTTACAATGGCAATATAAAATACTATCACTGAAACGTACAAAAGGAAAAAACAAGCTAATTGATCTCTGTAAAAAATATGATATTCGATTTAACGCAGCTAAACTTCATGATGCATTATATGATATTGAAAAGAATTATGAAGTGTTCAAAAAATTAATTTGGAATATTGAAGTATGAGTTTTGTAGATAATTGCACTAAATACGAGGACGTGTGTCCGCCTGGAGTTCGTTTACCTGAAATTGATATCGAGCCGAAGTATTATAAAGAATTAAATATTGCGCCCGATATTTCTAACTTTGATTTCTTAAAGAGATTGTGTTGGAATGGACTGCAAGCAAAAGGCTTGCACGAAGGAGAAAGAAAAGACGAGTATCTTGCGCGTACAAAAATGGAGCTTGATATCCTGCAAGAGCTTGGATTCGTAGATTACATTCTTCTGAATTGGGACATCCTTAACTTTTGTCACGAAAATGATATTCCAACAGGGCCAGGAAGAGGTTCGGCGGCTGGTTCTTTAGTTCTTTATTTAATCAATGTAACTAAAGTTGATCCTGTTAAGTATGAACTTTTCTTTGAGAGATTTGTATCTAAAAGTCGTGCTCGAAAAATTGAACAAGACGGCATTACTTATTTAGATGGAAGTCTTTTGGCTGATGTTGATAATGATATTTCTTACGAAAGAAGACAAGAAGTCATTCAGTATATTGAAGATAAATACCCAGGCAGAACTGCAAAAATTTTAACACTCAATACTCTTAGTGGTAAATTATGCATAAAAGAATGTGGAAAAATTGTTGGTAATTATTCTGAACAAGAAGTAAATATTGTAAGTGATACGATTCCAAAACGTTTTGGAAAGGTCGCGCCGCTTATTGATGCGTATCAAGAAAGCCAAGCGTTTGAAAGTTGGGTTAATGATAATAAAGAAGTGTTTAATATTGCTCGTAAGCTCGAAGGGTTGAATAAAAACACAGGTGTTCACCCATCAGGTATTGCTATCTCTTTCCAAAAGCTTGAAGATATATGTCCTGTTCAGTTAACAAACGAAGGTGCATTGGTCAGTGGTTACGACATGAATTGGGTCGCAGAACTGATGGTTAAGTTTGATATTCTTGGTTTGCGTACATTGAGTGTTGTCTATGATGTATGTCAACAGCTTGATTTGGATATTGAATCTGTTGATCCAGATGATCCAAAAATATATGAAGCGTTCAAGAATCTAGAACAGCCCCAAGGTCTTTTTCAGGTTGAGGCGCACACAAACTTTAATGTTTGTAAGAAAATCAAGCCTAAGAATCTTGAAGAGCTGAGTGCTGTTGTTGCTATTGCAAGACCAGGCGCATTGGAGTTCCTTGATCAATATGCTACTTACTCAAGGACAGGGCAGTTTCAAAGCCAGCATGAAGTTTTTGATGATGTGCTATCTTATACAGGTGGCATTCCACTCTACCAAGAGCAGTTGATGAAGATGGCTGTAAAAATTGGTTTCACTCTTGATGAAGCTGAACAATTAAGACGTATTGTTGGTAAGAAAAAGGTAGATCAAATGCCAGCATGGAAAGAGAAGATTGAAAAGAAAATTGAAGAGAATAAACTTGATTCTTCTGTTGCTGATATTCTATGGAGTGTTGCTGAAGATAGCGCAAATTATTCATTCAATAAATCTCATAGTCTTGCTTACGCTAATCTTGCAGCTTGGACTGCTTATCTTAAATTCAAACATCCACAAGAGTTTTTTATGTCTTTATTAAAAATGGCGAAGTATGAACCTTCTCCACATGAAGAAATTAATAAAGTATGTCAAGAGCTCTCGTTCTTTGGCATTGAATTATTACCGCCCGATCTTGCAAAGTCTGATATGGATTTTAAAATTGAAGGCGATGACATTCGTTTTGGTCTGAATAGCATCAAGGGAGTAAGTGAGAAATCGCTACAGTCATTGAAAGACTTTCGTAATAGCGAGAATCCAACCAAGTATGATATCTTTCTATCCGCAAAAGAAGCGGGGCTAAACATTGGAATACTTTCGGCGCTAATACAAGCTGGTGCATTATCAGATCATAAGAAAAGCCGCTCTCGTTTGGTTCTTGAAGCTCAATCATTTAATATTTTAACTGATCGAGAGAAAAGAAACTTCCAAGCATTGGGTCCAAAGTATAATTGGGATGTTCTTAATACAATACAAGCTGTTGTACAAGACAAACTTATTGCTGATGATGGTAAACCATTAATGAAAGATAGTCGTTTTGAAACATTTCGTAAAAAATATGATCTTTATAAACAAATTTATGATAAAAATAAAAAATACGAGAAGTTTGCTAACTGGTATTTTGAAACAAAACTGCTTGGTTACAGCCCAAGCATCGCATTAAAAGATGTGTTTAACGAAAACAACCAAAAGTTTGGTGACTCATTAGACTTTAGGAACCTTGAGCGTGAAAATTATGGTCGTTTTATAGGTGTGGTATCTGATTTTATTAAAGGTACTAGCCGAAATGGTAACAATTATTTAAAAATAATGATCAAAGATGAAGTGGGCGAATATCCAATAATGTTAATGGATAGAAATGCGCGCGCTCAAAATGGACAATGGCATCAAATCCGCGTATTATCTGAGTTTAATGAGAAAAATCCAAAAGGTGTAGCTAAAGATAGCATTGTTATTTTCTACGGAAGCAAAGGCGAAGATATTTTATTTATTCATTCTTTTAATATCATGGATGAAAAAATTTATATGAAGCTTAGTGACATAAAATCAGAATAAGTGTAATAATTTATGATGGAATCAACTCCTAATTTTACTCCTCGCGCTCAAGAGGCATTAAAAAAATCACGCGGGCTTGCAATTGACTACAGAGCAAGCCAGATAGATGTTAATCATCTGCTTCTTGGATTAGTTTCCCAAGTTCGTGGCTTACTTCGGGAAATTTTTGATCTTAGTGGATATGATATTGATTATTTTAAAGAGCAGATTGAGAAGAATATGCCAATCGGCAAGTCTAAATCCAAAGATATTGCTTTTTCAAAAGATTTCAAGGCGATTCTCTCACTCGCATTTGAGTCTGCGACTAATTTATCTCAATCATATGTTGGTACTGAACATTTATTGATTGCAATCATAAAGTACAACTCCCCCAAGACAGAAGAATTTTTTCGTCTTGCTGGTGTTAATCAAAGCTCATTATCTATTGGAATAAAAAGCTATTTAATGGAAGCCTCTCAAGTTTTTACGGCTATTGATGCTGAAAAAGGTAGCTCCGACCAAAATGCTATCTCAGCTCCTGCAACGCAACAAAAAACCAAAACTGCATTAGATTTATATGCAATTAATTATAATGAATTAGCTTCCCAAGGTAAATTCAGTAAAGTTATTTGTAGAGATGCTAGTATCCATGAGATGACTGAAATTTTGTGTCGCAAAAATAAAAATAATCCTATTCTCTTGGGCGAGCCTGGAATTGGTAAGACTGCTTTGGTAGAAGGATTAGCTTTGTCAATTGTTTCCAGTAATTGTTCTGAATATTTGATGGGGCATACTATTTTTGGATTGGATCTTGCCGCGATGATCGCAGGAACAAAATATCGTGGGCAGTTTGAGGAAAGACTTAAAAATTTAATGAATGAAATCAAGGAGTTACCTAAAGTTATTTTATTCATAGATGAGATTCATACATTAGTTGGTGCAGGAGCTGCCGAAGGTAGCATGGATGCCGCAAACATACTCAAGCCAATGCTTGCTCGCGGAGACATGAGATGTATCGGCGCAACTACAATCAATGAATATAAACACATTGAAAAAGATGGCGCTCTTGCTCGTAGATTTCAGTCTGTAAATATTGACGAACCATCAAGAGATGATTGTAAAAAAATATTAAGAGGAATCGTTGACACTTACGAAGGTTTTCATAATGTAGTGTATGATGATAAAGCGCTAGAATTGTGTGTTGATCTGTCAATGAAATATATTCACGACAGACATCTTCCCGATAAAGCTATTGATATTATGGATCAAGCTGGTTCAAAAGTTAAGATTGCTCATTTTAAAAGACCTAAAGCTGCAAGAGAAATAGAAGCAGAGCTTGAACACTTGATGCGCGAAGAAGACGAGTGTGTTTCTATAGCCGCCAAAGCTGACCTTTCCACAAGACAGGATATTTTATTCAAGAAGTATAAAAAGATCATTCAAAAATGGAGTGATTCAAATAATGCTACAGAATTTCGCGTAACGCCCGAAGACATATATTTTATAATGTCAAAAAAGCTGGGCATTCCAGCAGATCAAATATCAGAAACATCAGAAAAGCAATTCCTTTCTTTAGAGAGTGAATTAAATGATATTATTATTGGTCAAGAATCCGCGATTTCCTCGATATGCAAAGCCTTGATTCGTAATCGAGCAGGTTTAAAAAATGAAAACAAACCAGTTGGAAGTTTTCTTTTGCTCGGTAGATCTGGGGTAGGTAAAACGCACACAGCAAAAATTGTTGCAGAGAAATTATTTGGTAGCAAAAAGAACTTTATTAATATAAACATGAGTGAATACAGTGAAGGTTTCACAAGCTCTAAATTGATTGGTTCTGCGCCAGGTTATGTCGGTTACGAAAGCTCTGGTAATCTAACAGAAAAAGTTAGAAAGCATCCATACAGCGTCTTGTTGTTTGATGAAATTGAAAAGGCTCATCATTCTGTGATACAAACCTTATTGCAAATTTTAGATGAAGGAAAAATTCAAGACAATAAAAACAGAACGATTGATTTTAAAAATTGCGTAATATTTATCACAGGTAATATTGGTTCTGATATTGCTCAAGGTAAAGTTGGAGTAGGATTCGCGGCTGCTTCACAAGAATATACAAAGTCAGAGGTGCAAGATCGAGTTCGCAAAGAAGCTCTGAAGATTTTAAGTCCAGAATTTTTAAATAGATTAGATGATCTCATCATATTCAATTCATTTGATGAGGAGAATTATGGTCGCATTGTTGATTTACATATTCATGAACTTCGCTCTCGATTAAAAGAACAGTCTATTAATTTAGTTGTTAATAAAACTGCTAAAAATAAAATAACCGAAGAATGTTTAAAATTAAAAGATGGCGCGCGCCCAATAGCTCGCGTCCTTGAAGAGTGCATTACCAATCCTCTCTCTGAAAAAATCTTGGAAGTTGGAAGGGATACATTCAAAACAATTCGGGTAAGTTATTTAAAATCTGAATTTACATTTAAATTTTCTTGACATATTAAGAATTATTTGTTATAGTCATCGTATGAATTTATTATACAAGACTAAAACTTATTTGGTTGGTCACATGCAATACCTAAGTGGTAGGGATTGGCGAAAAGAAGTGACTGAAAAACTTGCTCCTCTTGAGATTACTTGCTTTAATCCTTACGAGAAGCCATTCATGAAAGACGTAGAAGAAGATGAGGCTTCACGTGAAGAAATGGAAACATGGATGAGAACAAAACAATATGATCGAGTCACAGACAGAATGAAAATGGTTCGTTCATATGATTTAAATTTAGTTGATCGTAGTGATTTTATTATTGCGCATTTAGTTCCAGATGTTGCTAGTTGGGGAAGCGCCGAAGAAATAGTGACTGCAGTAAGAATGAAGAAGCCTGTATTTGTGAGTATGGAAGGCGGTAAAGCCAAGACTCCTTTGTGGATGCTTGGTATGTTTCCTCATAAATTTATATACAACTCTATTGATGAGATTGTTGAAATGATTCATGCTATTGACAGTGGGAATAAACCTATTGATTCTGATCGCTGGAGACTTTTAAGAAAAGAATTTAGATAATGCTTGACAAATCATTATAAAGATTGTATACTACGATTATGTTTTTACCAATTGCATGTTTCGGTTTTATGTTAGCGATGGCTCAATATGAAAGCTCACTTTATTTTGTGACTTTGTGCATGGGAGTATCCTATCTAATTCATAAATCAACTGACAAAAAGGAAGAAAAAAATGATTACGCTGATACCATCTAAAGATTTAGATTTTGAATTTACTTTTGATCAGTCCGAATCTGATATACGAGAAGGGCTTCGACAGTCTATCCTCGAAAAGTTTGGCGCGGAAGTAATGGCTTTATCATCTAAGATTATTGTTGTAGAGAAACACTTCTTTCACATTATTAAAGATAGATATGGCAATCCAATCATTGGTGAACACATAGATATGTTACAAGATTGTATAGATGATCATTTATTGGTTTAAAATGTTGAGATTATTTATAATATAGTTTAAATTATGTTCTGTTATTCTTTCAACTTTAAGATTTGCTTTCTTTCTACCAACTCTGTATCCTATTTCTCTATTGATTGATACAATGTCATCCACGAAATCATAAGCACCATAATTTTTTAACCATTTATAATATAGATCTTTATCTTCCTTTTCACATTCTAATAAGACACTTTTTTTTATGAAGCACGAAGTATATAATGTAACATCCCTAAAGCAGTATATAGAACTTGGTGGCTCACAAAGATAAGCTTCAAATATAACATTCACTATAAAAATATACACGTTTTGAATAATAAAATAGCAAAAGAATTAAAAAAAATCATTGGGTATTCTGAAGATGATCCTTCTCAAAAGCGTTTATTTAGAAGACTCAAGAAGCAATATAAACAATTAAGTAGTGGTGCAAGAAGAATTTTTCTTGACAAATTGGCAAAAACATACGATAATGATAAATAAATAATTATGAGTGATAATACTGATACTGTTACATCGCAACAAAGCGATTGGAAGAAACGCGAGCTTGGTGCTCTTTGGCGCCGAGAGGGTAAAACCCAAAAATACCTTTCAGGTGTTTTAAAGTTTGGTGAATTTGGCACCGAGCAGGAAGTTAGGGTTGTTGTATTTACCAATAAAGGTAAAGCTAAGAACGAAAAGGCTCCTGACTTTATTGTCTATCAAGAAAGTAGGCCCGAGCAGCAGTCTGACGATATTCTTGATGTCCCAGCTGCAGCCTCTCAAGAAGCTGTTGCTGACGATTCTTTGCCTGAAGTACTACAATAATTCTTTAAGCAAATGAGTTTAGAGTACGCATTGATTACAGACAGTTCGCTCCCTGATGAAGTCAAAGAGAGTGAATATTATGTAGCTGTTGATAAAAAACAATGGCTTGACCTTGTGGATTATTCAGAAGGTCTGGTCAATGCGGACCCTGAACAAAGAATTTTATTTCTGATTGTCGCTAAAGGCACTCCAGAACAAGAACAAGCAGATGAAGAGCGCAAGCGCGCAGAAGAGCTTGCAGAAGAAGAGCGCAGGAGAAAAGAGCAAGCTGAGCGTGAGGCTCTGATGAATCAAAAGACTGCGGCTGAACTAGAACTCTTGGAAAAAGAAAAGGAAGAGGAAGAAGCTAGAGAAAAAGCTGCTCGTGAAAAAGCTTTGCTTCGCGAAAAATCAAAATCTATTTTTAACGCCCTTTATAAACGTTAATGTATCAATATAGTTTTTCTTTCACCAAAGTTATTGATGGTGATACAGTTGATGGGGTTATTGATTTAGGCTTTGGTATTTCTTTAAAAGAAAGAATTAGATTAGCTGGAATTGATGCGCCCGAAATTCGTTTGCAAAAATCTATAAAAGACAAAGAGGAAAGGGCTAAAGAAAAACAAAGAGGTTTAGATGCTAAAAAAAGATTACAAGAATTATTAATTTATGGATCTAAACAGCCAGAGGGATTATTGATTGAAACATTCCTTGATAAGAAAGGAAAGTATGGCAGGATTTTGGGGGATATAAAATATATTTATGCAAGAGATTTATATAATGATAAAGCTAATGCAAAACCTTGGATTGGATATAAAAGTATTTCACAACAATTACTAGAAGAAAGTTTAGTTAAAGTATATAATAAATAATATGACTAATAAAGAATCGTCACCAACATTTTTTGTTGTTACTCGAAATAAACGCCGCATTGAAGATAAGAACTATAAGAACTTAAGCGATGCAGAACTTAGGGCTGATAAGCTCAGAGCTGTTTTAAAAGAGTGGGATCCTAGTCAAGTTAATAAAGTTTCTATAACGAAGACAAAATCTCCTAATCGAGTTCGATAAATCTTGTACCATAAACAGTAATGGCGACACAAGGTAAAAACTCTTTTTTATTATTCTTAGATTGCTTAAAAGAAAATAATTTTAAACATAGAAAGCCCACGCATGCAGAAAAAGAAGAAGATATTGATTTAGTTATCTGGGATGAATCTGATAAGTCTTTAGTCTTTGCTTTAGCGATTAAAAAAACTCTAGTCAAGAGAAGTAAAAAGCGTAAGCATGTTTGGGGATGGGTTGAATTAAAAGATAAACATGGTAACGAAGGATGGCTTTATAAACAATGCACCTTTATCGTGTATGAAAGAAAAAATGATTTTGTTTTAATTAAAAAGAATGATTTCAGAAATTGGATTCAATCTAACAATATAGCGCGCTGGGACTTGCCATTCGTTGGGGACAGTTGGTCAGCGGCTAATAGACTTTTCAGGAGAAAAGGCACAAAAGAAGCCATTTGTCATGTAAAGATTTCAGAAGCGATTAAGAATTGTAAGCATTATATATGGGAAAAGCCTAAGACTAGTGAATAATTCCAAACAGTCAAGGTATGATCTTATGTATCTTGATATTTGCGAAAGAATATCTTTAATGAGTCATGCTGTGCGCGCCAAAGTCGGCGCAATCTTAGTTAAAGATAATAACATTATCAGTATGGGATGGAATGGAACTCCAGCTGGATTTGATAATGAATGCGAAATTAGATTAGATGAAATGGATGAGTCTGCATTAATTACTAAGCCCGAAGTTCTTCATGCAGAAAGTAATTGTTTAACGAAAGTCGCGCGCTCATCTCAATCTAGCGAAGGTTCAACGATGTACATTACAATTTCTCCATGTATGGAGTGCGCAAAACTAATAGCTCAATCAGGAATAACTCGCGTTGTATATAAAAATTTCTACAGAGATAAAAAAAGTCTTGACTTTTTGTCAGAATTTGGTATTCTTGTAGAAAAATATGATTCTTAAAGTTAAAAAGTTAGATAGCAAATCTGTGTTGCCCGATTATGCAAAGAAGGGTGATGCAGGTATGGACTTAACGTGTGTTTCTTTAGTCAAAAGCTCGAAGTATTATGAATACGGAACAGGTTTGGCTATGGAAATCCCTGAGGGACATGTTGGATTAGTGTTTCCTCGTTCTAGTATCTCTAAGACTGATCATTTCTTGAGAAATTCGGTTGGTGTTATTGATTCTGGATACAGAGGGGAAATTAAATTAAGAATGAGTATTCCAGCTTTAGGAGAAACAGAATATAAAGTTGGAGATAAAATTGGTCAATTGGTAATTATCGAATTACCTTGGGTAGAAATTAAAGAAGTAGAACAATTAAACGAAACTGATCGTGGAAATGGTGGTTTCGGTAGTACAGGAAATTAATTATGAATAATATATATCGTTGGTTATTAAATAAATTCTCACCAAAATACTTGGTTGTATATAAAACTGAAGAAAATAAAATTAAAAGCTATGTTATAAACAAGCCTGATCTTTTTAATTCTTTTGGCAACAAACAAGAGAATCGTGACAATGTTGGCTTCCGAGCCTTTTGCTATGGCAGACAATCCATGCGCTCTTTTCGGCATGATCGAATCGTATCAATCACAAAACTATGATATCATGAACACACAAATGCTTAATTACATGCTTAATAAATTTTGCCCTTACATTGCGATCTTTGCAGTGCTATTTATTTTACTAGAATTTTCTCAACCATTAGTGTATATTATTATACCTTTTGTTATGTATATTGATAGATTTAGTTTTAGAGCTGGATACTCAGTTGCGTATTGCGAAAGCAATGGTATAGACTTGAATAATAATGGTTGATTATTCCAAATCAGATTCGCATGTTGGTTTTAGATCATCAGCAAATCCTTCGAGTTGCAATTCTGCTTCTAATTATATAACAGTTAATGGAATAGCGCTAAAAAAGCTTGATTTTCAACCTTATCCCTCATTTGATTCCTTGCAAGTTCCTGTGAGGATAGCCACTAAAAAAAATCCTAGTAGGCAAGATGTTTTTCTTGCAGAGAGTGATGGTATCGGCGCTGAAGGAGCAACGGTTGTTGTTGGTGGTGATGTTACAGTTCCTAGCCCTTTAAACTCTATTGATATTGGTAAATGGACATCTAATTCTAGCAAATCTAGTATTTTTGAGAACAATCCTGATTGGAATATTTCTGTTCTAGAAACAGATATCTCTAGCCTAGACGAAACTAATCCTTATCTTAGTCATGGAGTTGTAGTAAGTGGGGAGCGGACCACTAATATACCAGATCATCCTAGGAGCAGTTTTGATAGTGTATCACTCTTGAGTGATCCTGTTACAGGCGCCGAAAGCCAGAATATGAATTTCGTATACGAAAGATCTTGGGTTTGGAAAACAGGGAGCAACCCAGGCGAAGGTGATTATGTAGATGGGCCAACTACACTGGTAGCTTCTGGTCGAGGGCTATTTTCTCAGGCAGAATATGCTGGTCTCCCTCAGACAAACATGACTTTTTCGCTTCCAAATAAAGATCGCGGTAAGCTTACTTACCGCTGGATAGAAACTGAAGATTATAACACTTTTCAACAGCTCATGGAATATCGGTATACTCCAGTGTCTGCTTACACGGATAGTGCTGGCAATTATAGAGAATTAATCAACCCCACAAGTTGGACATTTGAGGTGTTAGTCGGTGGCACTCGCGCTACTCCTTACGGAGTTGGGATTCCACCTCCATGGGGAGATAGTCCTTTTGCTTATCGTCAACCAGATGAACGAACATATATGGTACAAAGCACCCTTTCTATGGGTTACGTTGTATATAATAAATACAGTGGATATCATGAGCCAACAGAAGAAGCAATTAGTGGAGCTCGCACTCAAATTAGTGGCTTGATGCATGAACAGCTCTCCTCGGTTCCTTCTGACCCTACTTCTTTTGACAATTATGTATCAAATCTTGGATTATCTTCTGGTGCTGGGGGAAGGGTTACTGGAATAATTTCTTATTCTGCGTATACAGCAGGTGCTGGACCAAAAGATCATGGATCTCATGCTGTGTATTCTACTGTCACTCAAGTTGCTAAATTTAATGATGTTAATGACCTAGATATTTCGTTTGATTCTATGCAGGATTCATGTTTTGAACATCAAAGTGTTGATGAAAACATCCGAATGTCTTATTATGTTGATTTTTCTATTTCAGATGGAGTATCAACTACCACGCCAGCTCCTGGCTTTACTGGTCTTAATCCTTGGCAAAGTGGTACGTATCCTGACACTGGAAGTCCTGATAGCCCCATTACTACAACTACTACAATTGCTCCTACTACTACCCCTGCCCCTGTTTGCTTGAATAGAAACTTTGAGGATTTACCTACTACAGTTCAAGTAATTAGCGGCCTTTATGTTTTTGGCAATGTTACGACTTGGCCAGGTTCACGCCTTGATCTTTTTAGTTCCAGCGGTCAATCTCCTTTTGGTGTCAATACTGGTGTTTATACTTTTATAAACATACCTAGCGATCATCCTATTGCATTTCATAACAGCGGTCAGACAGGGAACTTTTCTTATACAGGGCTTGGATATGTTGCTTCAAAAACTGGATTAGATGGCGGATATTACGATTTTTATACAGGAACTTTGACTGGTTCAGTCAGTGGTGATTTTGGTACTATTAGTTATGAATCTTATAACTCTGGATACTTAGGAGGTTCAGGAAACTTCTTTTTTAATTCGGGCTGTATTTAATCTACAAAATCATTTTGAATTTTTTACTAGAATTTACCCTATTAGGGTGTATACTATACTTAAGTTACATAATTTATCGTTTAAAACAAAAAAACAATAACGCCGATTCTTTAGAAAAAGAAAATCAATATTTAAAAGGTCAAGCACAATACGCAGATGCTTTAAGCAAACAAAACGAACAACTAAGAAACCACGCACAATACGCGCATTCCTTAAGTCAACAAAACGAACAATTAAGAAATCAATTAGTCTCGACCCAATCTTTAAATAACGAAAACCACATTCTAAAAAATCAATTAACGCAAAAAGAAAACGAGTTTAAATCAAGAGAAGAAACTTTTAATAATTTAAGAATAACTTTTGAAAAAGAACAAAAATTTTTATCGCAAAGAAAATTAGAATTAGACACCCGCGAAAAACATTTAACTGATAAACTCGCAGAATTACAAACAAAATTAGATCAAGAAACTGAAGCCCGCAAAAAAGTAGTCTCGCAGAAGAAAAGTAGCGAAGTTAGATTGGGTCACATTGCAGAAACTCTAGCTCCCTTTTTGGATCAATTCGAATTCGAACCAGAAAACTGTAGCTTCCTCGGAAAACCCATAGATTACATTTCATTCGGCGACGACGAAATCACATTCATCGAAGTTAAAAGCGGCAAGAGTCAATTAAATCAAAAACAAAGACATATTCGAGATCTCGTTAAAGCTAAATTAGTTAATTGGAAAGAAATTAGAATAAAATGAATTTTAAAATAGTGGATTCTAGCATTCAATCATTTAAGTATGATTTCTCCTAATCATTCACTATAATTTTTATTAATCCTACCTATTATGAATAGTACAAAGATAGTTGTTACAGCCCTTCTAGGGTTTATTATTAACGTCGCTTCGGCTCAGAGCTACAATGCTGGGCTGGGATATGCTTCCGATTATTTTTATCGTGGAGCTTTAAAGTCTGAAGAAGCCGTCCAAGCATCATTTGGTGCAGAAACGGAACTCGGAGGACTGAATGTGTCTGCAGGAGCTTTTGCAAATCAAGCTGTCGGAAACGGTGCTGATTCGTATCAATTAACGCTCGGTGCAGGTAAGTCTCTTAATGATTTATTGTCCGTTTATGGTGGACTTAATCATTTTGAAGATGTCGCTGGAGAAGCTTTGTTTGAAGCCAAGATTGGTCTTGGTTTTGACACCTTGCTTTCTCCTTCTGTGAATGTATATCGTTCTTTTGACGATGATTTATATACATTTGAAGTTAGTGTCAATCATCAGTTTGAGCTTGAAGTTGCTGACCTTTGCGTTCATGCTTCTGCTGGAAATACTGATTTGACTGAAGCGCTTGATACTGATTATTATGTTATCGGTGCTAAAGTCTCTCGTGATTTGGCTGAAAATGCTTCTGTTGCAATTTCCGCAGATCGCGTTGACTCTGATCTCATTGACTCAGAATGGGTATTTGGCCTTTCTGTATCAACTAATTTCTAATTAACCCCCCTATACTAATATATATTATGAAAAATACATTAGATACTATAAAAGAATATGCTGCTGGAATCACTGGCGTATTATTGTCTATAATCGGTCTTCTTGTGATCTCACAAGTAGTATTCGGAAGCTCCGCATCGATTGATGTTATCGGTAACCTTCAAGACATCGTGAATGGTTTTGTTGGTAAAGGCGCTAGCCTTGCTGGAGTAATTACTCTTCTACTTTTGGTTGGTCTTCTTGGTCAATCCAAAGGAAAGTAATTTATTTACTGTTATTCATGTCTAGCCCCCTAGCAATAGGGGGCTTTTTTTGTTTAAAAAATGATTTAAGCGACTATTATATTATATGGACGAAAATTTTAACAACAGCCCATCTGATTTCGACGAGCAGACTGATGCTTTTAGATTTGATCTAGAAAATTTAATCAATCGTTATCTTTCTGAGTTTGATATTAATGCTTTCACTATAATGGGAGCACTGCAAGAAAAAATTATTGAACTTACTTACTCAGGTGGTGGTTTTGAAGCTGAAATTGAAGATGTAGATGATGAAGAAGACTTCCTGTAAATCTGGCGCTTGCAACATTAAAAAGTCAGGCAACGGCAAAGGTGACAGCCCTAGAAATAATTTTTCTAAAAAATTTAAGGATAATTATGATTCAATAAACTGGAAGCGCAAAAAAAAATAAAAACAGAATTTGGCTTATAGTGGACTATATACATGAGCAGACAAAAAAAATACATACAATCAGAAAAAGGTAAAGCCGCCCAAAAAAAGGCGCAAAAGAAATACGACGAGGAAAACGCGGAAAAGCGGCGCGAACAAAAAAGAGAATATATGCGCCGAAAAAGAGCGGAAAATCCGAATTACTGTAAGTGGAAATAGCTTGACTTTTAATTATTTTATGGTATACTGTATACCATGAAAGCTGGAAGAAAAAAGAAAAACACTCAATTCAAAGCCCGTAAAAAGGTATTCTCCACTGTTCAGCCTTGGATAATATATTTCACAGAACGTTATTCAGACTCTTCAGAGAAAGATTTCTTTACTTTTATTAAAGCTCGGTCTTTTGCTTCGGCGAAGGATATTTTATCAGAGAAAACAAAAGAAGATGATAGTTCTGTAAAATTAAAAGCTATTCAAGGGTTTTTATTACATAAAGATTATCAGAATACCAAAATATGCTCAAAACTTGACACTGAAGGCTGGTTGATGGTTCATGATGCATCTTTTCCTAATGTTAATAATTTCTTATTTAAACAAGAGACGCCAAGACCCGAAGGTTATTCTAATCGCTTCAATAAAACAAATCACGAACACTTAAAAACCATTGGGTTTAAAAAAGGCGCTGATAATTGGTCTAAAAAACATCGCAAGGGAACCCACTTGCCATTAGATCAAAGACAGGGCAAGAAATGGGTAGGTGATAAATGGGTAAAAATCGATGATATAGAATTGAAAAAAATTAAAGGTCAATTAATATCATCATTTATTAAAAACAACAATAATCGTTGTCATGTTGCAAAAGATTTGGGAATCAGCAGACACAAGCTTTATAAGCTCATGAAAACAGTCAATACTTTGGATTGGTGGACTGAATATTATCCAGCGCCAAAACCAGCTATCCCTAGAGTATCAAAAGAGCAAAGATCAGCAAAGCAAAAAGAAGTCATGGGTGAAATGATGAAAAATGGCTTTAAACCTTTTGATTTTGATGATGATATGAAAGCTTTGGCTACAAAAAATAGAGTTTCAACTCTTAAAAAGAAATCGGAAGATTATCGTGTGAGTTTAATTCCCAAAATACGAGAAGGATTTATTAAATATGGCAACAGTCGTACTGAAGTCGCAAAACAAATGGGTATTCCTTTGTCAACATTCAAAAATTGGCTTAAAAATACTAAAAAGTATGTAAATTGGTCTGAAGAATTTCCGTATAGCAGAAAAAAATGAGAGTACAAAATAAAGTAATTGATCCCACTCGATACGAGCATTTCACTGTTTTAGGGCAACCTAAAACAAAAGAAGAAAAAATGTCTGAAGCCATCAGGCGAGAGAATTATAAAAAACTTCATGGTGGAAAAGAGCGACCACAATTCGAGCCAACTGAAGAACAAATTAATCAATTTAATTTATGGCTTCAAGATTTTCAAACGGATATTATAAAAATCGTAGGCAAGTATAGAAAAAGCTACCACAAACTTTCGAGCGAAGAAGTGATTAGTGAAATAAATATCTCTTTATTAAAGAAGAGAACAGGTCTTATCGAATACATGATTAAAAATGATGGCTTTCATCAGCAAAATTTCAAAAGAAGCGCATTTGTTTATTCTAGGAATTTAATTTCATGGACTCATTCATACATGATGAATAGTTGTTATGTTAGAAAACGCGAAGATTATGTTTATTATGATGATGAAGATGGTTTTAAAACTTCTTATGATTTAGCCGTTGAATCAAAAGATGTTAATGTTGAGAATGATCCTGCAAAATTTCATTCTTTCGATAAAAATAATGGTATCAATAATTTTGTTCATGTATTGCAGAAATATTCTGATCTTTTTGATGACAAAGAAACAGAAATCATGACCTATCTCTCTCAGGGATTAACGCAAGATCAAATTGGAGAAAGAATGGGAGTCACACACCAAGCCATTCAGCAAAGAGTAAAAATCATCAGACAAAAAGCTCAATCCCGCTTTAATGTTCAAGATGTTTTGTGCGAAGATGGTTCAAAAATTTCCAAGGGAATGAATTCAATAAAAAAAGTCTTTGCAGTTAAAGATGATACCTTTACAAAAGAAGACAAGTTAAAATTAATTGATTTTGTTCAGAAAAACCCGAAAAAATATGATGTAAAAGAAATTAATAGTGTTTTATTTAATGATAAATTTAAATTCCGCCAATTATTGTCGTGTTTAACACGTCGCAATTTGCATACATTATTAAGGGCAGATAAATTATTGCCTGCTCAAAAAAAAGATATTATCAAAAGATTAAGGCGGGGACAGCGCAGAAGAGATATTGCGAAAGAATTGAATGTTCCAATTAATTCCGTTAGGGGCTTGCGGTCTATTCTTGTATCAAGAGGCGAATTAAATCCAATTACTCAAAAATGAGACCTTGGCGCAAATTAAATAATGATGGTAGAATATTATTATTTTGCTGTGTTTTAAATCTTTGCATTTCAGTTAAGCTTGCTGTTTCTGGTTCTTGGTTTTCTTTGTTCCCTTTTGTTTGCTCAATGTTTTGTGGTTTATATACATTAGACCCAAAATACAAAAAATAGTGTACATATTTATGTGAAGTTCTCATTTGGTGAAGTTGCAATGTTAATTGGTATAGCTTTATTAGCTATAACTGCTTATAATCAACATCAAAAGCTCGAATATGCGCGAGAAACAATCATTATTCAAGACGAAGCTATCGCCAAACAGCAAGAATTAATCAACCATCAGATTCGTTATATCTCATACTTTGAGATGCAGAAGTCTAGTCGTACAGATCGTCCTATATATAGAGGTCCACTATGACTTTAAGGGAATTATTAAAAGAAATTTCTTACAAAGAAGTTTTTAATTTAATATATAAGAATTTTTTAAAGCCAAAAAATATGCTTCGATCTGATATCATGGATCAAGATATTGAATTTCATGCTTTATTTATGTCTTTAAGGAATTTGCCTGAAAAAGAACTTACTAATAATAAAATTTATATTACTCACATTAATGAAGAAATTGATGTTTGTTTATTTGATGAAAAAAAAGATGAAATTTTTGCTTTAGATTCTATGGATTGTGAATATATAATAGATATGGAAATATATAAAGCTGTAAATATTGATGATGCATTAACTTTAGCTCATATAATTTATCAAATAAAATCTAATAATTAAAATGGAAGATGAATCAGTCAGACCTTGGGGTCATTATGAAATACTCCTAGACGAAGGATATTGTAAAGTTAAACGTATATTTGTAAAGCCTGGGCAAAGATTAAGCTATCAATACCATCATAAGAGACAGGAAGCGTGGACAGTTGTGTCAGGTATAGCCACTATTACAATTAATGGACAAACCAAGCATTATCATGCAGGAGAAACTGTTTTAATTCCTCTTGGCGCCAAACACAGAATGGCAAATGAAGAGCCTGTTGATATGATTTTAATAGAAGTTCAAACAGGTACATATTTTGGAGAAGATGATATTGTACGCATAGAAGATGACTATGATCGCGAAAAAGAAGGTAAGACGATAAACTTATGGAAACCTCAATGGGATTTTAATGATGGAAAAAGTAGCAATTAGTGGTTATTTTGATCCAATTCATATTGGGCATTTAGAATATATAAGATTAGCGCGCGAACTTGGCGATTATTTAATTGTTATTGTTAATAATGATAAACAAGCTGCACTTAAAAAAGGTAAATCTTTTATGTGTGAGGATGATCGTCTTGAAATAGTTTCGCAAATCAAAGGAGTGGATGAAGCAATAATGTCAATTGATGAAGACAAAACTGTCTGCAAAACACTTGACTTAATAAAGCCTGATATTTTTGCTAACGGCGGAGATAGAAGTAATTCAGAAATTCCAGAATTTAAAATATGCAAAGATAATGGCACGAAAGTCGTTGATGGTCTAGGGAATAAAATTCGATCATCTTCAGAACTAACTGGCATTAAATGAATTTATATAATCTACCAACACATGAAAAAAGCCCTCGTATCGTTAACGCAGTCATTGAGATTGAAGAGGGTTCAAAAAACAAATACGAATATGACGGAGATTTGGGGGTATTCATGTATGATCGATGCCTCAATTCTGCTATGGTTTATCCCGCAAGTTACGGTTTTGTTCCAAACACTTTGTGTGACGATGGAGATCCTTTAGATATTATGGTTATTAGCCCTGAACCAATAAAGCGGGCTACAGTTGTGGAAGCTAAAGTTCTAGGGGTTCTTGATATGGAAGATGAGGGCGCAAAAGATTATAAGATTATTGCTGTTCCTAATTTTTATACTCGTAAATATTTTAATTTAAAGGATATAGAGGATTCTTTTTTAGAAATTTCAAAAAATTTCTTTGCACATTATAAAGATTTATCCATGAGTGGTGATCGAGTAAAAGTATTTGACTGGCATGATAAAGATTTTGCACATAAAATTATAAAAGAAAGCATCATAAAATGACTACAATAATATTATTAAGTATACTATATACTTTTTGTGTTTGGGAAAAATACAAATGGACGGACTAAAAGAGCTTTGGGATTTAAGCTGGTCGGATGGTATTGCATTTACCATTATTTTAATGGGATTGTATACCTATAAAGTCTGGATTGACAATAAATTTAAGAAATAAAGTGTATCTCTCTATGTGAGAGGAATTTTATTGCTATTAATTTTAATATTGTGCAGTAGTTGCGCAAGCAAAAAAAAGCAATCCGAAAAAAAAGATTGGGCAAAAATTTACCAAAAAGAATTGGAGATTGCATTAAAAAATGAAGATGACGAAGCATTTATGTTTTTTTGGCCAGAATATTTAAAAGAAAGAGCTAAAAAACCTTAAATTTTTATTATATAATATAATATTACAATGAAAACAGGAATAACATTTTCTACATTTGATTTATTACATGCTGGTCATATTGCAATGCTTCGTGAAGCAAAAGATCAATGTGATTATTTAATTTGCGGTTTGCATGTTGACCCAAAAATTGAACGCCCGAATAAAAATAGCCCTATTCAAAGTCTTGTGGAAAGATACCTGCAATTATCGGCGGTTAAATATGTCGATGAAATTGTTCCTTATAATTTAGAAAAAGATTTGGCTGATATTTTATTAACTTATCCAATTAATGTAAGAATAATCGGCGCAGATTATAAAGATGTTGATTTTTCATGCAAACAACTTTGTATTGACAATAATATAGAAATATACTATAATGGTCGAAGTCACGATTTCTCAAGTAGTGGATTAAGAAAAAGAATTGCAGATATAGAAAATGAAAATAACTAAAGAATTTATTGAAAAATTATTAGCTTTCGGCGCCGAACTTTCCGAAGAGGTTGTTGAAATACAGAAGCGCGGATTTGAGACTTTACAAAAAGATGATAAAAGCCCATTAACAGAAGCTGATCTTCATTCTAATAAAAGAATAAGAGAATTTTTATTTGCAAATACAGAAATAACAAATATTATTTCAGAAGAAGATAAAGAAATCGAATATGGAGAGCGCGCCAAATGGGAGTATTATTGGCTTATTGACCCCATAGACGGCACAAAAGAATTTGTAAAGGGTGGAGATGATTTTTGCATCAATATAGCTTTGTGCAAGGGTTCTCAGCCTGTATTTGGGTATGTAGCCTGTCCAAAGAAGAAAGATCAATACTTCGCCATACAAGATCGGGGCGCATTTAAGAATGGTGAGCCAATATATGCTATTTATTCTCGCAATTTGCAGGGCGATCCAATCAAAGTGGTCGCAAGTAAATCTCATTTAAATAAAGAAACTGAAGATTTTATTAATGATTTAAAGAAAGATCATGAAGTTGAGACTTTAAATATTGGAAGCTCTTTAAAGTTCTGTCTTGTTGCAGAAGGAAAAGCTCATATTTATCCTCGATTTGGTCCGACAATGGAATGGGATACTTGCGCTCCACAAATAATCGCGGAAGAAAGTGGGGCAATTGTTTATGTTGCAGAAGATGGCGCGCCTTTACAATACAATAAAGAAAATTTACTCAATCCATTTTTCGTTGTTTCTTCGAAAACTTTAAAATAATTCTTGACTTTCGATTGTTTTTCTGCTATAGTGCAGTTAAATGATTATTAAGAAAGAATTAAAAAACGCGACTTTTGAGTATGACGAAGAAAAAAAGACTTTTCTTGTCACAGGTAAAGACGGAGAGTCGATTGAATTAAATAAAGTTTATGCTTTTGCATTTATGCGCTTTGTTGTACGCATGGCGCAAAGAAATTGGTTACGCACCAAAAAAAGTGTTGACAAAATAGTCGAGGATGTGATAGAGCCTGAACATGTTGATCATCCCGATCAAATGAAAATATTTGAATGAAAATTTTTATACAATGGATTCTCTTGTTCAATCAGTTCATTCTGATTTCTAGCTATCATCCATTGTTCTCTTTTAAGCTTAAAGCTATGGATTCTCATATTCAATCATTTAAGGATGATTTCTCTTTATCATCCATAGCTAAATTTTATATAGTGGATTCTAGCATTCAATCATTTAAGTATGATTTCTCTATATCATCCACTATTTTTTACTTGACAAATATAATATAATACAGTAATATCGAACATCATGAATAATAATATGGTTATAGTTGATTGTGGAAAAAATACATCCACTCTTTATAAAGACGGACAGATTCATATCTATTCTCACTCTGAGTTGTTAGATAAGATTCTTGAGTTACCATCAGGTACAAAGGTGGTAAGTGAGGAAGCTCACTTAGGCACTGCTCGAAAAGGACTTTCTAAATCTCAACCTTTTCCCGCAGAACAGCTCCTTCAGTTTTACGATAACTGCGCAAATAATGGAATTGAGATGAGATTTTTTCCTCAACAAAGCACATTTCGCGCGCAACAATATTATCGGACTAAATATAATTTATCAGAAGAAGAATTTCCAAAGTCAGACGAAAATGATCCAAAGGCAATATATGAATTATTGATTGATCACATGGAAATATCTTTGAGTCGCCCGAAAGAAACTTTTGCCGAGGATGGCTTGCGACAAGAAGGCTATGAATTTAAGAATGATTTAAATATTCATCTTAACTTTGCTAGAGCTAGTGAACCAAAACCATATGCTTACGAAGATGATGGTTGCAAGAAATGGATTGAAGAAAATATTGATCAAATTGCATCCCAGCTTTCGCCCGAAGCGCAACAGGCTTTTGGATTGGGTGAAGAAAGTCAGTACAAAAAGACAGGCAAAATCAACTTAAACAAGATTAAGATGACGCAGTTTTATAGTATTGTTGCAACTTTAATTGATTACAACGGCAAGCCAAGGTTACGCAAAGGCACAGGCGAGTTGTCAGGTTGGAAATTTATTAAAAAATATGTGATACCCATGTCTCCTTTTCACAGGAAAGGCGGGGTAGCCCGAAGTAATCTTTATCATCATGGCTTAAAGAACTACTTAAAAAATCAAGTAGAAGCGCATGGTCTTGAAGAGTTCCCAAAAGGCGGAAGAGGAGTCTTTTCTAAAGAACAAGATGAATTTTTTGTAGACTGCAGAATAAAGTACTGTAATGCAATTCGAGAAATCTTTCAAGTTTGCCGTAAAATCCTTAACAATAAATAATTATGCATCAGTTAGAAATAGTATTAGCTAGTGACCACGCCGAGTTCTTTTATGAAAACTCTCACGAACAAGTTCCCGAAGGTGAGCCTGTTGGAGTTGATTGGACTCATAATAATTTAGTTGATCTTTGTTTATTTGATAATATTTATCATCAATTTAAATATGAAGAAGACGAAGAGAGTTGACGAGCCAAAATTATTTGAATATCGGATTAAATATAATGCTGGCGCAGGTCATGCGGAATTAGATAATTACCATTATTACAATGCCCCCGATGCTCAAAGCGCATTAGACTTCCATAACGCAATGATTAAAAAGCATAATTTAACCATGCAAACGATTTCGGTGGAAAAGTATAATCCTTATTCTAGGCAATGGGAAGATGAAAGCGCGGTACTTAATCAATCGGCTTAATGATATATTCGCCGAGATGCTGACTCAGTTTTTTAATTTCTTTCATCATCTTTAACTTTTTCTCTTGACTTTTCATTTTTTTTGCTTTATCGTAAAGACTTAGTATAAAATCAGCAGTAACTTTTGTTTTAACAATACCTTTTTTCACAACAAATATAATATACACATTATGAACAATACAGAACGATTATTTTGGTTATCAGGAATTATCTTACTTTCATTTTTTTGCATGCAAAAAATTAGTTACATTGAAGATCTTGAAATTTTAGATAAAAAAAGCGAACTTTCATATCGATTGCAAATGGATCAAATGCACGATTTAACTCGTGAGTTAGACAGAATAGAAACTAGAGGCTATGACCGAGGGTTTAAAGAAGGCGAGTCTCATGCATTAATTAGCTCGATCAATGGAACAAGTCTCTATGATTACGCAGATGGTTATCATGCGGCAATCTCTCAACTGTCCTTAGATAATGAATCAAAAATTTCTCAAGAAACTTATTCTTTGTTTGTTGATCTTTTAAAAATGCTTGATGATTCTGATAATTCTTATCAAGAATTGATTGATTCGATTGATGATAAAAAATAAAATACTTTTACTTTTGTTGTCTTGCTCATTTTGCTGGGGAAATTATTCGGAAAATGAAGAGAAGCCCTATGTCTTTACAACTCCAGGGATGCAATATTTAAATGATGCAATTCATATAAAATATTCTTCAAGAAAGGATAATAACCCTCATTACAATTACTCAAATAGCGTAAGATCAAGAATAGAGCATGATCTTTTGTATACGGCTCGCCGTAAAGTTACAGAGCATTTGAGGCAAGAAAAGCGTGCTGACTTTTCAATTTCAAGCCGTTTTAATAAAGAATCTTTAATAGCTGAAGCTTGGGCTAATAGTCGGACAGGTATTATTAGTGGATTAGATTGGTGGAGTCTATCCGATGACGATAAGCGTTTTTATAGGGAAAGATACATTAATTATTATCAAGGCGATCCCGAAGTAAAACGTTTAAATGAACGTTTGGAAAGTGAGCTATCCAAAGCTTGGATAAAAAGTTCTACAGGGCAAAGAAGTGGAAAATTATGGTCTCAACTTCCTAGCGCTGACAAAGAATACTATAAAAATAATTACATGGCAAGAAAAGAGAATGGTTTATTGCCAAATAATGACTCAATGATGATTGCGCAAGCGGAATACAAAGAAGCATGGTTTATTTTGCGAAGACATGGTTCGGTCAATAAAACATGGAATCAATTAACTTCAATTGAAAAAAGCCAATTTAGAAAAGATTATAGTGTTATGGCAGCTCATGAAAGTGGAATGTTAGCTTTAAGGTAAATGAAAATAAAATCTTCTCAAATAATTTACTCTGAACATGACTACGATGAGTGCTTCGAATATACAGACGGATCTGGAAGAGTCCCTGAAGGCAATGCCGTAGGTATTGTAAGCGAAGACGGAAAGTCTTTAACATTATTTTCAGATGTTAAATATAGCAAATATGATCACAATTATTGGGACAACCACGAACTAGAACACGATATAGATAGGATTATTTTACCATGATTGCATTTAGAAAAGATTGGGATTCAAACGAAGATGATCAAATTGAGGAAATGATCAACAAATTAAAGGATATTTTAGGCGAAGTAAATAATGATTTTCAACTGCACGAAGACATAAATCAAGATTTCTATGCATCAATAAATATATCCGAAATAATAAATTTAATTTACAATGCAATGTATCAAAAAGACAATGAAATAATCAGTCTTTTAATCAATAAAAATCCAAATAATAGTTTAGACGTTTCAATAGATTATATTAAATAATGAATCTCTCACAACACATAGATCAACTAGATAGTTATTCAGAAAAACTTAAATTAATTGGTCGCCCGCTTTTAAATTTTGCTTGTTCAAGAATCTTTAATAATGATCATGCGCAAGATGTAGTGCAAGATACTTTATTAATTCTATGTCAAAAAAGAAATGAATATGATCCAAATAAAAGTTTTCATGCATGGGCTTTTAGAATATGCAAATTTCAAATTTTAAAATACTTTACAAATCGCAAAAGAAACAAAGAAGATTGTCGTGAAGATTTCGACTCTTTGATTGAAGAAATAGTTGAAGAATCGATGGAGTCAATATCAGAAGAATATGTGGTAGAAATGTTAAAAAATAATTTACCCCCACAACAAAATCAAGTTTTTTGTCATGTATTAAAAGGGTTGCCTAGAAAAGAAATTTGCTCACTTATGAATATGCGAGAACAAACTTTAAATCAAAATTATAGGCGCTTGATTATTAATTCAAAAAAGATATTAAGCAAAATAGAAAAAGTTTAAATATTATCGCTATGTATTATTAGTTTTAATTTTTTTGAGTAAAGTAATCCTGTTGGGCTAATATAAGGTCGTCCCAATCCAACAAAATCTTCTAAATTTGCTTCAAGCGCGTTATTTTCGTAAGCCTCATATATTAATTCGCTACAATACAGCGCTTCAACTCCGAGACTAAAATCGGAATCGTATTCAGCTTTCTCAAAACTTTTGCATTTTTCTATTGCTTTGTTTATTTGTTCTTTATCTAATTGTGGTCTTAAAATCACCACTCGATCACTTTCTTTGCAAATATCAAAAAACGTACTTTTTGTATAATCATTGTGGGTCATTTCGCTGACTTCCCATTTTTTATCCAATGAAATACACATTGCCGCATGAGAAAAAGCGCCAGGAATTAATAGTGAAGTTAGCTTCTTTTTATCAATAGTTAAAATAACATCGCCCGCCTCAAGTTTTTCATATAATATATGATATTTTTTACCTCTCAAGCTTGTATAATACATTGAAAACCTGATATAAGGAATTATATATTTAAGCGCAAATTTATAAATTTTTGTGCGCATTAATTTTTCGATCAAGTTTCTGTATAACTTTTTCACTTGGTGTTAATTAGATAGTATAATCTTTCCCAAATAATGGTTTAATATGTGGATCGCCTTGTGCTCCTGCGCTAACCTCAGTTACAGACCATCCATTAGTATAGGTCGAATTTGCTGGACTGTTGTTCGTTTCGCCGTTTGTAAATGTATTTCCGACTGCTTGGATTGGTCCATTCATTTGACCATTAAATTCTTGTATTTGCCATCGTTTACCGCCATCTACTATTGTTAATAATAGGAAGTGGGAGCTTCCTTCCCATCTGTTATTAACTTGGTTCCAATTGATAGTATCTTCTGTACTTCCGTTTTTTTTAACTGTGAATTGTGTTGAATGTCCGTAGCTCATATTGTATAGTCCTTTCCAAATAATGGTTTAATGTGTGGATCGCCTTGTGCTCCTGCACTAGCCTCAGAAACAGTCCAAGAGTTAGTATAACTAAAATTAAGAGGGTCTACAGGACTGTATTTATAAAAAGTAGTAGTTGATACCGAAATAACACCTTCTTGTGCGTAATCATATATATGCCATCTTGATTGATATGAATTTATATCTTGCTTAAAAAGGATATAATCACCATCATACCAAGAATTGCTAGTGCTGTACCAAGGTAATGTCTTAGAAATTACTCCATTTGATATTGTTAAATAATCGTGCTCAAACCATGCCATAATAATATATTACACAAAATTAAATCAATATCTCTTTTAAGCTTTCAATATAACGAAGTTGCGCTTTTGAAATGACTGCTCCGTAATAGTTTTTTATATTTGGATTGTTTTTGAAAAAATCTTTTTTGGGATGTATGTTTAACACTCTTTGCCTGTGAGCCATTTTAAAAATTATATCAGGCAAATCAATTTGGTATTTGCACGGAAACCATTTCTTTTTTCCGTGCTCGTTCCAACAATCTTGGTGTGAAAAAAACTTCTCGCTACCATTTTTGAATTGCACCTCTAAGCGCTCAAGATTGATTTCCCATTCGTATTCCTTGTATTTGATCCAAATATTTTTTATAAATCCAGCCTCTTCGTCAGGCTGAGTCGCTTGTTTATCTACCTCGATATTAACTATGTAGTCGCCTCCCTGCAAATATACCGCATAATAAGGAAGAGGGCGCGATGTATAGTGTTGTATCATTTTATAGATTGGTTACATTTTTGATACCAATAAATAGAACCTTTTCTAAGTGAATCGTTTGCTTCTCTAATGTATTCAAGCATTGAATCTGCAAGTTCTATTTTCTTTTCTATAAATATTGAATCTGATTCATCCCCGATTTCCTTGAGTATTTCTTGTATAAAATCTATATATGGACAAGTATTGGTTGGAATTTCGGGCGCATTTTCTTTAAATTCCTCTAACTTGGTTTTTTTCATTTCAAAAAATAATGTATTGGATTGATGCTTGATTTGGATAATGTTCCAATAAAATATACTCTCTTGTTTGTGGCTCAACAATAAACCATCCGTTATTTGTTAATACTAAATTAACAGCGTGAAGTCCACCCGTTGCAGGAATTTTACCAAATTCAAAATTCTGTCTTACTACTGCGATTCCTACTGCAAGTTCATTTTTATTTCCATTTTTTAAATTGCCAATACTCATTGTGGATTTATAAAGCATCGCATAATTTTCGCAATCTAATGCTTCTCCATTTTCGCCCAATGATAACAAACCATTCTCAAATAACAATTTATTGAACCAATTATTAAATTCTCTAAAGAAATAATAATCGACTTCATCATATTTACTATCCCAAATAAGAAGCTTGATATCTTTCGGTACTCTCATTGGTACAGAATTGAAACCTCTTTGTGTTGTGAAATGGTAAGCAAAATCTTTTGCAAATATTTTATTTGCATTGACATTTTCCATTTTTGGAATATCTTTCAGTTCTTTTAAATCAATTTTTATGCAAGCTATCATTGATAAACTCACAATCGCAACCAAACAAATAGATAACAACCAAGATAATCTAGTGTTTTTCTTTATTAATTCCTTCATCTTTACCTCCAATGTATTTTATTATTTCTTCTTTTTGTGCTTCAGAAAGCTCTTTATATTCTTTTTTTGCCAAAATATATGCACTTTTTACTCTTTGGTGAGGATGCGCGTCAAATTCTTTATCCTCTAAGTGCTTAACGATCAAATAATTAATGATTCTCTCTCTCATATTTGGATATACACTAAAAAAAAGGGTTGACATTTTTGAAAAGCTATGTCAGACTGCGATCTTTAACAATAACAAATATATAGAAAACAAATATTATGAATACAGAATATATACAACTAACTGATCTATGGAATAACGGAAAATATGCAGAAATCGGGCATATTATACAGAAAGAGTCATGGAAACCTAGCGAAGTCGCTGAGTTCTGTGCTTATTTCGCCAAATATTGTGGGGTTAACCAACTGAATATCCTTTATAAGTTTCTATAATATGGATGAGCTAGAATTAGCTTGGGAGACTTATGATTTTCACACTTTGATTCTTTATGAACTTGAAGAGGATCACCGATCTGTAATTGAAGATTATCGAAGATTTAGAGAAAAGCATTTAAATCCTAGTCAATTAAAAAAAACTTATATGCGAAAAAAGTTAAATAAATCTTTCAATACAATGATCAATGCATACAGCAAGCAAATAACAGCTATTGATGATTTAATTTCATTGCATGAAAGCGGTATCGAAATTTCAATTCATAGAGATGTTAGCCCCCAACTCTTGCGTGAGCTTAAAAATACTACCTCAACTCTTATTGAGGAAGTAAAAATTGTAAGGAAAGAAATAAATGAAATTTTGCGTTGACAAGTGTTTCGATTTCATATAGTGTGCCATCATGAAAAACAATAATTCTCAATTCACCCAAATTACCTATGAGGAACTTGGTGACTATATAGGCAAGAAAGCTTTAGTCTCTGTTAGTGCTGAATGGTTTGAAATCATTAGAGGAACAATCGAAGGCAAGAAAAAGTGCAGTAAATGCAATGAATTTCTTTCTTTGGATGAATTCAATAATGACAAGCGTAGACAATTCGGCAAGAGATCACAATGCAAATCTTGCTATCAAGAAGGGTCAAAGAATACTCTTGACAAGTCATCGAGTAATGATTATGTTAAAGAGGTTGAACAGAAAATTGAATATACATTAACACAATTATAATTATGAATAATTCTCAAAAATACTTCCCCGATCTTATTGGTCAAGAATCAGTTAAGAAGAAGCTTTCTTTTTATCTCGATGCTTTTCATAAAACTTCTCAAGCTCCATTTTTATTGATGGCAGGTGCTAAAGGTTTGGGCAAAACAGAGTTCGCTAAATCATTTGCTAGAAATCTATATAATCAAGATGGTGATAAACGAGCTTTTCTTGAGCTTAATTGTTCAACAATCAAAAACAATGAGCAATTTTTTGAGCAAATCTTTTTGCCTCTGATTGCTGATAATGAGATTACGATTTTGTTTGATGAGTGTCACGCACTTCCTAAAGATTTAACGATGGCATTTTTGACCATCTTCAATGCCGAGGCTAATAGTCGTAAAACTTTTGAGTGGAACGAAATGACTTTTGAGTTCAACTTCAAACAACAAACATTTATTTTTGCAACAACTGAAACTGATAAGATTTTTCCACCACTAAAGGATCGTCTTACCAATGTTGATTTTGAAGCATACAATGAAGAAGAACTTGCAGAGATTGTTAAGCTTTGTGCTCTCGAAGTTAATTTTACAGATGAATGCTTGACCGAAGTCGCATCGACAATTCGGGGTAATGCTCGTAGTGCAGTAAAACGAGCAAAGGAAATTACTCTTTATTGCGGGGCAAAGGAAAGTAATCATTTTGGTGTTGACAATTTCAGAGAATTATGCGATAGCATTGGCATCTTACCACATGGTATCACAAATACAGAGAAACAAATCCTTGAGATACTTAAAGATGTAGGTTCTGCAACCTTAACAGGTTTATCTGCCAAATTAGGCTTGAGCAAAACTGCATTACAAAGAGATCATGAACTCTATCTTATTAACAAAAGTCTTGTCGAGATTGATGGCAAACGCAAAATCACAGGCAGAGGCTTAGAACTATGCAAAGCATTATGAATAAAAACGAAAGAGATAAACTCAGGCATCAAGTCTACACCCTTTGGTATCACGCTAAAGATAAGGATAAAAAAATTACTTATCAAAAAATGCTTGACTTAATTGAATATACAGAAGATCTTCGCTCTCGGTTAAAATCAGTTATGAAATTATTTGATGAAATGGTATGAATAAAGACAATAAAATTTTATTAAAATGCGCAGAAGAATTGAATGAATTAGCAACTCGTTTGCTTCAGCAAGTCAATAAAGAAAAAGATTATACTCAACAAATTAAAGAAGAGTTAGAAGATGTTGAAAAACAGATAGAATTATTAAAGAAAATATTATAAAATTATTTTGGTATGAAAAATATATGGTTGATATTTTTATTGCTTTCGCTTGGTTGTCACTCTCATAAAATAGAAGAGGAAATTGATTTGCCTCATCCCCCATTACCCGATTTACCAAGACATTTTTTACCGCCAACTGCTCCACCTAATTTTATTCCTGATATTAGAGAAGTACATAATATACAAATTAATCCTGTGCCACATCCTTTCAATATAACAGGTTCTCATGTGATTTGGGTAAATAATGAAAAATTAAGAATTAATAAAAAACAATTAAATGAAATTGTAAAGCATTTAAATTTATCAACGGAAAGACCAAAAGATACTGCTCAAATTCACCTTGGTGAAGGTTGGTTACGACCTTTTGACGAAAAATGAATCAAGTAGAAAAACGAAAAGAATACTCACAAAATATTGGAAATCGTGCAGAAGATTTATTTGCTTCGCTTTGCAAAAAGAAGGGGTGCAATGTAATCAAAGCAACAAGAAGACAAGACATATATGAACATTGGGATTGCAAAGTGATTAGCCAAAATAAAAAAGTCAATTTAGTTGATGTCAAAGCTATTAAAGATAATAATCCTAATTTAATTTATTTAGAATTAATCGGCACAAAAGGTTACGATGGTTGGCTTTTGGGAAAAGCGGATATTATTGCGTTTCAGCAGGAGTTCGGGTTTGTTTTATTTAAAAGATTAGATTTATTAAATTGGTGTTTACAAAGATTAAATTTACAAAGCGTAAAACAAATAAAAGATTTGTACGCAAGAGGTTTTGATAAGCAAGGAAATATGCTTGATTCATTTGAACATATTGAAGGTTCTGAACTTTTTACTCTTGACAAACACGATGCTATATATAAACTATATACTCGTCCACCTTGGAATGGTGAACCAAGACATGATGTAATGACAAAAGCTAGAATACAAGACATGATGAATGAAATACAATATTGGTTATTTAAATGAATAATATTAACATTATAGAAATTACAAAGAATAGCTTAGATATTAATAATAAAATCAATAAATTATTAAATCAATTAAGTTCTAATTTTAAAAGTCTTTCCTCTGAAAAAGTTGATAATGTAATCACGAATAAAAATACTATTCTTTTAGGTGCTTTTTGTGGTTCTGATTTAGTGGGTATATTGAGTTTAATTTGTGTGGATATGCTGACACAAAAAAAAGCGTTAATAGAAGATGTTGTTGTGGACTCTGATTTTAGGGGAAAACAAATTGGAAAAAAATTAATGCTAAAAGCTCATGAGTTAGCGAAAAAAATGTCATGCTCAACCATCCATTTAACATCAAGACCAAGTCGAGTTGTGGCAAATAATCTATATCAATCGCTTGGTTATAAAATTAAAGAAACTAATTATTATATACTGACTTATTTAAATGAATAAAAAAAATGTGGAATTACAGAATAATAAAAGATAGTCCCGAATCTTATGGTCTTTATGAAGTCATTTATAATGACGATGGTGAGATTTCTGCCCATTCAGAAAAGCCCGAAATAGTTGGTGAAAATCCTCAAGATATTTTAGAAGCATTGCAATTAATGATTGCCGATGCTAAAAAACATTTTAATTATTTCTTTCCGCCCGAAGTTAATGAAGAAAAAATACTTGATATTAATCAAATAAAATTTGCTCCGCTTTGTGATGAAAGTGATTTAGAAGATTTCGTGGAATATAAATTTACTGAAGATACAGACTAATCATCTTTATGTGGATAAAATATAACCACAATTGCTGAAAGCATAGACAACCATAACAAAGCATCCCATAATTCCATTATAAAATTCATTTGTTTACAATACACAAAAAAAGACTTGACAAATATTATTTTTTAGTATAAGGTTCTCGTATGACACAAACATTAGGCTTAACTTGCATTAGCGAAGAACTCAAAGATAAAGACAAGGTAAAATATTCTTTTCGGACAATGACTCGGAAAAGATTCAATGACTTGTGTAACCAAGAAGGTAGAGATGAAGCAGTCAATCAATTATCTGAAAGAATTTTGCACAATGTTATTGTTACTCAATATATTGTCAATCATTGTCATTCCTCAAATATTAGGCATTATCGTCTTAGTTCTGCTCTTTTTCCTCTCCTTACCGATCAAACTTTGGAAATTTCTCTTGAAGATTTGCCACACAAAACTAGAATCGAACAAGAACTAAAATTTGTTGGATTAATTGCTGAAAAGTTTGATATATCAATTGGTTCTCACCCCGATCAATTCAATGTTCTTGCTTCTTGTAATCGTGAGGCAGTTGATCGCACAATAAATGAATTAAATTTTCAAGCAAGTGTTCTTGACATGATCGGCTTGCCCCAAGATCATACTGCTCCAATGAATATTCACATCAATTATTCTCCAAAAGGCGATGAAACATTGGAAATAGTTGCGACTAGATTTTTTCGCAATCTTTCTATGTGCGACAAAGGTGTTTACAATCGACTAACTATCGAGAACGAAGACAAAGGTTTCTTCAATGTAGATAATTGCATTAAATTTAGTGAGTATTTATTTGAAACATTCAATGCAAATATTCCTGTTTGTTTTGACAATTTGCATCATATCTGCAATCCATCAGAAGAATCATCTATTCAATGGCAAGCAGAGCGTTGTGCATATACATGGGTTAATAATGGAGAAGGAGACAATCATTTTATTTCTCCTGTCTTTCATTGGTCAGAAGGTAAACCCGAAAAGCCTCGTTCTCATGCAGATTATATTGCACTAGGTAATTTTCCACCACATATTTCTATTGACCCCGATAAACCTGTTAAGTGGGAAATCGAAACTAAAGCAAAGGATAAAGCAATCAAACTCTTACAAAAACAAATAGCAGGGGTTATTTAATGCTTGACTCTTGATTAATAATTTACTAAGGTGTTGGTATGGTACAAATAATAGATGGCAATCTTCTTGATTTCCCTAATGATATAGATTTTATTGCTCACTCTTGTAATACTCATAATGTTATGGGTGCAGGAATTGCTAGGGCAATAAAAGATCGCTACCCTAAAGCTTATGAAGCTGATTGTTATGCAATGTACGAAGGTGCTAATGTTTTAGGGGATTATAGTTTTTCGGTAACAGATGCCACTCAAAATAAAGGCATTTATAATATGTATACGCAATCTAAGATTGGAGACAAAAGATCAGTTAATTATGAAGCATTTTATGTTGCATTAAATAAAGTCGCGGGTCATATTGAATGGCAATCCAAGCATGAAGGGGTAGAAAAAACTTTGGGTTTACCTTGGATGATCTCTTGTGGACTCGCAGGTGGAAGTTGGAATGTTATTTTTTCAATGATAAATGATATTTTGATTGACAGAAACTTTAAAACCTATATAGTCAAATACCATGAATAAATTAGAAGAAGCAATGGGCAACATGAGTCAGATTCAATCTGATATAGATGCAATAATCTATGCAATTGGTGATTCTCCCCATCAATATACAGAAGATGAATTATTAAATATGTTAATTGGCATGAGTCAGTTTCATAAAACTCGTTGTGATGCGATGTGGCAAGAATATAAAAACTTTAGAAAAAAAGATGTTGACAAAGTTAATTTACCCGATTATGATGACGGAACAATGGCAATGAAAACAATAATTGAAGAAGGAGAAATAAAATAATGATTGAATTAGAAAAACCTTGGAAAGCACCGAAAGAAGTTGCGTTAGAAATAATTGATTTAGCGTTAACTCATATCAAAAAAGTTGAAGCTAATCCCGAAGTCGAAACTGACGGAGATAATTTTGACTATTGGAATAGTTACCAACTAGAAGATGGCACTTACATAGATTACAATATCTATTGTGGTGATGATGTTGGAGAATTTACTGATGATGGTGACTATATATATTATGATCCAAGCGAATGGTCTTGGGATGTCGCTTGTTATGCAGTTGATCCACCAACTAAAGATAATCCCCATCATCAAATAGATACAGATAGAACACAATATTTATTTCACTATAATAAAGAAGGAGATGGAAAAATTGTATATGAAGATTAAAATAATTGCAGTTTTATTTTTGGCAGGTTGTGCTAGTGAGAAACCTTTACCAACATTGCATAATTATCCTATGCTTGATCCACATAATTGTCCATTACCAACAGATGATTATGATAATCCCGATTTAAAGGCACAGGCAAAAGCATTAAATATGCGTTATGTTGATTACCTTCACCTTGTAAATAATAAAAAATATGAAACGACTTTGGTCTTGGACAAGTGAAAGATTGGTTAGCTTTGTTACTTATAATGATTATCTCGTTGTTGAGCTTTTTGTTATTTTTTTCTTGACGGCAGTTTTAGTTTTTGCTAATATTTAAATTATGAGCGGAGAAGGAAAATCAGTAAGTTTTAGAAGAACGCAAATGACTGCAAAGTCTAATCAAGAACTCCTTGAAGAGTTTCAAAAGATTATCTATGCGAGTCCTGTCACTAGACATATGAAATGGTATGGTAAAAATCATAGCGTTGACATACTAGAGCATGGTGACGATAATCGCCAAAAATGGGAGCAAGAATATGTTGCAATCAAAGATACTTTTCAATTTGAGATTAGTGTTCGTGAGTCTTGGTATGAAGATGCAGATTTGTACGAGTCACATAAAAGAGAAGATAGTTTTGTATCTCTTGCTTTTAAGTTCGCCAAGGATAATCACTTGATGTATTTTGCGGAAGGTTTTCCTGCTGAATGGATAGAAACAGAAACTACCGATGGTAAAGAATGTTGGAATCATTATAATGTAAAACCCGATGATAAAAACATTGACAAGATATGCAAGATATGGCATGATTATGGCATGAGCATGGTTAAAGCAGAACAATATGGTCAAACTGATGACATGAAAAGTAGCTATTGGGCATCAGCAAGAGATCAAATAAAAGGATTAATGGAATATGAGCAAAGTAGATAGTTGGTTAACAATCAGACAAGACTTAGTTGGAGACGATTTATCTGCACCAATTATGTGGTTAGATGACGAGTCAGAATATGATCTATTTCCATCTGATGATTTAAATATTGATTGGGTAGAGGAAATGGATCAAGAGGGTGCTCCAATTATAGCAGGTGATCCTTGGGGAAGAGATATTTGCATCGAAGTAACTTGTCCATCGAAAAAGCTTGACAAGCGTAGGGCAGTAGGTTATAATATAGACTTTGATTGGAACTAATTATGAAATTATCACTCACATTACATGGTAAAATTTATAGCGTTGAATCTGATGAAGTGCATGATGGATCAGATGTATATGAACTTGCACAACAATTCAAAGGGTTGCTCGTAAATGCGGGGTATCATCCTTGCAATGTTGATTCTATTTTTAATTTGGATTATCAATGGTTTACAGAAGAGGAAAGAAATGACAATCTGCAAGGTCATACAAAAGAAGAAGTTGAAGAGTGGCAAAATAATCTCTTTAGACAAGAAGATGACGATTATGTTTTTTAATCATGAATCCTTTTGATGAATTTAGTAGTTTAATAAACAAAATATTTTTGTTAATTATTTTTGTTACGATATTTTTGTTTTTATTTTCTTGCAAATAATGGATTTTTTACTTGCCATAGTAGTAGGTGTTGTGTTATTATGTATATCAATTAATAATTTATGGAATAATAATGATTGAAAAAGAAGTAATACTAAAAGAAACCTCTGATGGTGATTTGTTTTTTACTATCCCCGATGAAGTTCTCGAAAGATTAGGATGGAAAGAAGGTGATGATTTAAAATTTGAAGATAGAAATGGTTCGGTTTTAATTCGTAAAGTCAAATATGAAAGTGTCGAGCTAGAATTTGATGATGAGGAATTGTTCAAATATATGATGGTTGCACATGAGAAAGGGATTACATTTAATCAACTTTGCGAAGAAGCAATTAAGGAAAAATTACATGAATGAACAAATGACAGAAGAAATTAATTATCGTAAAGGTTACGATAAAGGTTGGGCAGATGCACAGGAATATCTCGCCAAAAAGTTTGAAAAAATATTAGCAAAAAATGCAAATAAATCTTACGACAAGGGTTATCAAGATGGTGCAAATCAAAAAGATAATAAACCTTGCGTGTGTGGCTTTTGGGGAGACAAAAAATGACAGAAGAAAAACAAGAATATATTATAGTTGATTGGAATCGCCCACATGGTCACGAAAGAATACCAACAAATAAAAAAATTCTCTTGACAAAAGATGAGGCTTATGATTTAAATAAGTTGCTTACATTAAATGGAGAAAATAAAAGATATATAAAATTGTGAAACCAATACATAATACTAGAAATTGTAATTACAGAAGATTCTTGCATAAAAAATTAAAACACGGCAAAATAAG
>CEOL01005738.1_pt1 | contig 34905 bp, 14 predicted proteins | sample 530381 | NCBI WGS metagenome assembly CEOL01 (sample SAMEA2620014, study PRJEB7988) | marine metagenome | biome: marine biome (ENVO:00000447); feature: surface water layer (ENVO:00002042); material: "saline water (ENVO:00002010), including plankton (ENVO:xxxxxxxx)" | depth 5 m
TTTCTTTCCTTTGCTCATAATTATTTTTTCTTACTTGCAGTTACTTTGCTTTCACCTTTAGTTACTGTAACATCTGTATCAGTAACATCTACCTGCATTGGATCATCTTCTTTATCAGATAATTCCTTGATTAGACTTTTAATTATTTCTAGTTCTGGCTTTTCTTCTTTTTCTACAGCCCCTACTATATGTTGTAGTATGCCTATCATAGCCATTGCTGCAGTAGAAACCAAACCAATAACAGCAGTTAAAGCTCCGCCCTCTAAAAACTGGGAACTAATCACACCTATTATTACTAATATTGTTATATAATTTATAGCATGCTTGCCTAAATGTTTAGATGCTATTTCTTTAGCTGTACTTTGAGCTTCAATTTTATCAATCTCAATCTTTGCTAATACTTCTTCTTTTAGTTTTTCTTTACTCATAACTTAAGGATATATTCTTATTTCTATTCCTGTTCTTACTAATTCACTATCTGCAAGACTACCTTGAGCCTGCACCCCTACCTGAAACTGTGCAGTAGTAGCACTAAATATATTAACCACTACTGTTTGATTTTTTAAATTACCTAATGCAGGTGCAAAAAATACTTTGTTTACATCAGCTAGAGCTGTATCCCAAGTACCTCTATACAGTCCTGTATTTGTACGTGTCCAAGTAATATTATTACCTGTTGTATTTTCTAATACTGTTGCAACTGGTGCAGCAGTTCCTGTTTGATTTAACAAAGCAACATAACTTGTATATGGTCTACCACCTGGAGCACTTAAAGTTATTGTATTAGCACTCTGTGATACATTAATACCTGACCCTTGTACAATACTTCTAAAGTTAAGAGTCTCTCCAACCTTATCTTTAAATAATCCAAAACCACCACCTACATTGGCTGCAGTATTGGGTTCTCCTTCTGTTGTAATTTCTATATAATTATCATCAGAAGATGTAGCAAGAGTAAGGTTGCTGCTTAGGGACTTAAGGGATCTAAAAAATACAGTACAAGTCTCTGTTACTTCAGAAGATTCTGTCTTCTGATATACTTGAGCTGTGCCTGCAGCTGGATCAGCTGGAGAATTTGCATGATTACAGTTCTCTGCAGCAACCTTAAAATCTCTCACTTTTATAACCTTAATACTTTTATATGGTATTGGTGAAGCAACACCAGTCATATCTGGTTCTTCATTAGTACCTAATATAAGTACATCATCTAGATCTGCTTTCTTTGCAAATACAGATCTTCTTATTAAGCTTAATACGTCAGTTAAAATATTCATTACCCACTATATGTATTATGAGTTCCTCCTCCAAGCTTCTTCTTGCCACCCTTTTTCATTTTTGATTTTGACTGACCAAACATTAAATTATCTAACTCTCCTCCAGACATCCTTACTAAAAGTTTTGTCTTTTGTTTAGTCATTTTTTGTTTTGGTAAACCCATTCTTTTACTTTTTCCCATGGCACTTGTCTTTTTTATCACACACACCTTCTCGGCACCAACCTAGGCACACCGTTCCAAAAGTAATCCATTTAATAAATACACAAATGTTTCTCATCTTCCTTGTCCTTTATACAATTTTTTATAGTTTCTACTACTCTTTACTTTAGATGTTCTTGTTTTAGCATGAATACCTGGTCTCTTAGCTCTCCTTGGTCTTTCATAACTAGTATTTAAAACTCTAGCCATTCTTCTTCTTTCTTCCTCTTCTAGGTTTACCTGCTATTGCATCATCTATATCTCCAAGTTGATTACCTACTTCTTTAATTGCTCTCCCAACATCTGCTAACTCTTCTGCTGTTAGCTTATATCTCTTTTTTATCTCCTTTAATGTAGCTACTGCTTTTTCATCTAAAGAAGTTCTTGACCACACTGCTCTCCAATAATCTTGAAGACTGTAAGTCCATAATACATTTACAATTTTTTTAAACATAATAATCTATTTTGTTATACTATAATAATAATATACAAATTTTGCTGGACTCAATCAAATTTAATAGTATATTTGTTGTTTTGCTGACCCCGGCATATATAAATAATATACAAAATTTATTGTAATTAAGTAACCTTTAACAGGTCAAATAAAAAATATGGAAGTATGCTTTTTACTCTTCTATTTTTTTCTTACATTATTAATACTTGCAGCTGCATTTCTTCTATGAGGTGCGGCCTTTTTATACTAATAACTCAATTAAATAATTATGAAAGACATATTCAGACCCAGACTAAATATTTTACCTTATGAATATCCACAGCTCTTAGCTTATAAAGATGCTATTAGACATTCTTATTGGATAGATACAGAATTCAATTTTACAGAAGACATACAAGACTTTAAAGTAACTATCTCTAATGAAGAGCGTGATATAATTAAAAAGACTATGCTTGCAATTGCACAGATAGAAGTAAATGTAAAAACATTTTGGGCTGATATATATAAAAGAATGTCTATAACTGAAATAGGTGATGTAGGTATGACCTTTGCAGAATCTGAAGTAAGACATAAGGATGCATATGCTAGACTCCTCAGAATCTTAGGTTTAGAAAGTGATTTTAAAAAGGTAATTGATGTACCAGCTATCAAAGGTAGAATTAATTACTTACAAAAGTATTTAGATGGATCACGTAGCAGAGATAATAAAATGTATACTAAGTCTGTTCTATTGTTTTCTCTATTCATAGAGCATGTTAGTTTATTTAGCCAGTTCTTAATTATGATGAGCTTTAATAAAGAAAGAAATGTACTCAAGGGTATATCTAATGTTGTTGAGGCTACCAGTAAAGAAGAGGAGATACATGGCAACTTTGGAGCAGAACTTATTAATATAATCAAAGAAGAAAACCCTAAATGGTTTGATGAAGACTTTGAGAAGTTAATTCATTCTGCATGTAAAAAAGCATATGAAGCTGAGTGTGGTATACTAGATTGGATATTTGAGAAAGGTGAATTAGAATTCTTACCAAAGAAAACTATAAAGAACTTTATAAAGAATAGATTTAATAATTCTCTTGAAAAAATTGGGATGCCTGCTTTATTTATTGTAGATTTGGAAATGCTTGAATCAACAGAGTGGTTTGATATTGAAATCACTGGTACTAAAGAGGGAGACTTCTTCTACAAGAAAAGTGTGGACTACAATAAGAAGAGCAAAAGCATAACTGAAGATGACCTATTTTAATTATGGAATATAAAAAATACTACTGGCTTAATGAGAATAGTAGAACCTTCTTATCTAGAGGGTACATTAGTGAAGAACCAGAACAGAGAATAAAAGATATAGCTAATACTGCAGAGAAGTATTTACACATGCCTGGGTTTGCTGAGAAGTTTGAAAACTATATGTCTAAGGGTTATTATAGTTTATCTACACCGGTTTGGATAAATTTTGGAAAACAAAAAGGTTTACCTATCAGCTGTTATGGTTCTAACATAGATGATAACTTAGATAGTATACTAAATGCAGGACGTGAGATAGGAATGATGTCTAAGTATGGTGGAGGTACAAGTTGTTTTCTAGGTAACATAAGACCAAGAGGATCTGAGATATCTACAGGAGGCTTTGCAGATGGTCCTGTTCACTATGCTAGAATATATGACACCGTAGTTGATGTATGTAAACAGTCTGAAGCAAGACGTGGTGCATGTGCAGCATACTTACCAGTAGAGCATCCTGATATAGAAGAGTTCTTAGATATTGGAACAGAAGGTAATCCTATACAAAACCTACAGTATGGTATTACTGTATCTGATGCATGGCTAAGATCTATGAAAGCAGGTAGCAAAGAGAAACGTAAGATCTGGGCTAAAGTAATTCAAAGAAGATCTGAGTTTGGTTACCCTTACATAATGTTTAAAGATAACTCTAATAACAATACACCATACAAAGAAATAGGTATGGAGATAACAGCATCTAACTTATGTTCTGAAATTCAACTTCCTACAGACACATACAACTCTTTTGTGTGCTGTCTAGGATCTATAAATTTATTACACTGGGATGATATCATTAAGACTGATGCTATAGAAACATACGTGTTCTTTTTAAATGCTGTGATGGATGAGTTTATAAGAAAAGCAGAAGTCAAAGCTGGCCTGAAAAGAGCATTTAATTTTGCTAGCAAACACAGAGCTATTGGTCTAGGTGTATTAGGGTATCATAGTTTGTTTCAATCAAAGCTGATTGAGTTTGAGTCTCTTAGAGCTAAGCAGTTAAACAATCATATATTTAAAACTCTAAAAGAAGTATCTGAAGAAGCTTCTAGATGGTTATATGAACACAGAGGATACAGATCATTAAGAGAAGGATATGCTAACACTACTCTTATGGCTATTGCTCCTACTAAGTCTAGTAGTTTTATACATGGTGCTGTCTCTATGGGTATAGAACCTATCAAGTCAAATTACTTTATCAAGGATCTAGCAAAGTCTAAAACAGTTTATAAGAACCCATTCTTGGAACAGGAGTTAGATAAGTATGGATTAAATACTAAAAAGACCTGGGACAGCATTCTTAAGAAAGATGGTTCTGTGCAACACCTTAACTTCCCTACAAAAGAAGTATTCAAATCATTTATTGAGATATCACCAAAGGAACTTGTACTACAAGCTGCACAAAGACAAAAGTATATTGATCAATCACAGTCATTAAACTTAATGATTGACCCGTCAGTGCCAGCTAAAGATATTAATAAACTGTATCTATATGCCCATGAAGAAGGTGTGAAAACTTTATACTATCAGTTTAGTATTAGTTCTGCTCAAGATTTTGCTAGGAATATATTAGAGTGTGCTAGTTGTGAAGGTTAAAATGCTGACTCTTCAATTACAACATTAATAGCATCTTTTAATTCAGATAATCCAACAGGACATTCTAGATCTAAGCCTGCCTTAAATGCCTTTTCTTTTGTGCCTTCCTTGAATATAATAATTGTAGGAGCCATTCTAACTCTGTACTCTTTCTTTGCTGATGGTGCTTTTGCTATATCAACTCTATAGTATTTTACACCGTCCATATCATCTATCTGTTTCCAGTCTGAAAAGGAATTGTCTTTGTTAAACTCTGCCCAGAACTCTATTATTATGATATCTTGTGAATCGTCAAAACCTCCTTGCTCATTTATGATATCTTGAAAGTTGCTATCATCTGCCCACTCTTGAGCAGCAAGGCTTGTCGTGAATAGTAAAAATATTATAAATAGAATTATTTTTTTCATGGTCTACTTTTTAGTAAGATCATAGATCCTCTCCTCCATCTTTTCAAACTTATCTAGGAGCATTTCTACATCTTCTTGGGTATCCATAATTGTTTGTCTAATTAACTCATCTTTCAGGTCGTACTCAACTCTGTCAATGACTGGTGCTGGGAGTTCCATAGCTTGAGCTATATCTGCTTGTAACGTAAACCACATGGTAGATAAGGAGATTACAAACCCTACTATTAGTCCTATTGTTTTTAAATCTAATGTTACTTTTGTTTCTTCTCCTATTTGAGGTGGTTGTGCCATGATCTTAATTTTTATTTATGTTAATGGATGGTTTAGTTCCTGAGTTACCACCATTTGAATTAGTATTTGAATTATTGTTTGGTCTAGGACTATTAGCTGGTCTATTAGGTAATACAACAGTTGGTCTGACAACTGGTCTAGGATTCCAATACATATAGCTATTCCAATTATAATATGGTTGAGTCCTATATATAACTTCTGTTCTATATCTAGGTCTTAGTTTATCTATATCTACAGCTACCGTATCACCAGCAGCTGTTATTGCTAACACTTTATCATACTGCACTACAGGTTGATAAGAGCTGCAAGCTCCTACAAATAATATTAGTATTAATATAGATATAATTTTCTTCATTATTTAAATGTAAAGTTTAGTCCAAAGCTTGTTTGAAATAATTCACTATCCCACATCTTACTATATTCTCCTTCTGCAAAGATGCCAATGTGTTTGCTAATCTTCCAACCAAAACTTACACCAGCAGAATAGTCTTCCCACTGCTCTAGCTCAGAGTCTTGCACTAGTCCACCTTTACCCCAGTTGTTTCTGTTTAAATAAGACAGTGCCTCATCACCTTGTATATACTTATGATATGGTAGTATATAATTAGCATATGCATGCAACCAGAACTTACTCTTATAGTGATAGAAATCTAAACCTACAATAGGTGCAATCTCACCAAAAGGATCTAACAAGTCCCATGCATCTCTGTTAAATCTATTCATCAACTCAGTAAAAATAGTTTCTCTAAATTGAAGATCTGTATAAGCTACAATCTCTCCTTCAGGATCTATCCAATACCAGTCAGAAGTTTCATTACCTAACTCATCTGTTTGTGAATAATATATATCATCATATCCATATTCAAATCCTAATTCATACCAATAGTTAACTGGATACTCTTCTCCATTTATAATCTGTGTTTCATTTAACCATATTTCAATTGGGTTATATCCATAAGCACGGTCATGAGTGCGGTAGATTGCACCGGCTGATATACTAAACTTTTCTCCTAGTGGCAATCTTGCTCTTAGTTCAGCTGATTGATAATTTAAGTTTATCTTTCCAACCTCTCTACTCTCTACTTTTGCTATGTGATATTTACCAGTATGTTTTAAAAAGTATCTGTGGTTGTCAAACATCTCTCCTCTCCATCTCTCTTTCTCAATGTGGAATTGATACTCTAGTCCATCTATTGCTGATGTTGGTGCAGTAAATGCTAATTGTTGTTCTGTCCCATCATACCAGTTTCTAGGCTTTCTTTCATAGTTAAATCTTGCTAGCTTACGTATACCAAAGCCATAACGGTAATCAAAAGCATAGTCAGGAGTGTTATCTACTACATCTGGTATAGAATATAAACCTCCATCTGGATTAGTTCTTACAAAAAATGTTTGCTCTCTGGCCTCAATAGAATTATTAATATCTCCTGCTCCATACACAGTACCGTATTTCAAGAAGTCTTCATATATAGACTTGAAGAATTTGCCTTTCTCTTCTTGATCTTGAGCTGAAACAATATTAAAAAAGAATATACATACCAGTACACTTAAATATCTTTTCATATTTGAATTTAATTTAATTAATAAGATAGTACGTTGGTTTGTATAGTAATAATATACAAAAAATTAGTTATTTCCCAGATAGAAATTATCCATTTTTTCAAATGTAGTCCATTTTTGTAGAGTATATAATATTGGTAAGGCATCTTTCCACTGCTTATATACTTTCAATTGTCCTTTTCTAGGTCTGTTCTGATAAACTATATCTTTATTTTGGTAAAATTCTTGGTCTGATTCTCTAGATATCCAGTTGTAAGGTGTCTGTACAGAAAGCGTTAATGCTTCTGTTAGTGCTCCTAATGTTCTTGTGGATGCTATAGGACGCTCTAAGAAACCTGATGCTTCACCCATACCAAAGAATGGAACAAATAAAATTAATTCTGTATAAACTCTATCTGTTTGATACTTGCTCCAGTTCTTAAGCTTCTTTACCCATAGATCATCATCTTCATCATCATCCCAGGCTCTGTCTAACATTGAAAATAATAAAAGAGACATTATAATAAATGATGCTTCAGCCATGGTTCTATTTACATTCTTAATTTTATTATCTATTCTTTGTGCTACACTTGCTGCTCCCATTGGGCTACCATCTTCATTCATTGGTCCTTGAGGTGAGCTATTTATGTCTGCTCTTATTTCATCTTTATACTCACTTATAATGTTACGTAAATCCAATCTACCTTTGACTATATTCTTTTTTAAATATGCTGCCAGCTTCCAAGTACTTGCATATCTTCCTTCCATCCAACCTAGAGTACTATTAAAGTATTCACTTTGATATCTTGCTCTTAATGCTGGTGGTAACCATTTTTTAAATTGGAATAATAGTTTACCTAACCAGAAAGATTGAACTACTGTTCTATCCATTCTAGCATAGTTACCATGCACTTCTTTGTTTACATCTCTAATTTTGTTTCTTATATCTGCATATATTTTAGATCCTTGATCATTTAATGCATCATTCTCAATTGGAACTTTGATTCCTGTTTTGTACTCAGGTATTATTGTATCCCACTTTTTATCATAATATATTTTTCCTGTAATAGGATTAAAGTTTGCTGCATCTATAAGGTTAGAAGATTCTCCAGTCTTAGAGTCTATTACCTGAACATCTCCAAGTATACCAGTTCCTATTTTAGTTTGTACTGCATATTCAAAACCATCTTGAAATAAATAACCTATGCTCATACCTCTTTGAAATCTGTTTTGTTGACCTCTAGTATTATCCATACCAGATTCACGTATATCTACATCTGCATCCATCATTCTCCAATACTCACCTAGTCCTTCATATTTATTATTAGCTTGGTCTGGTTTGTAACTACGCTCTTTGAGTTCTTTACCAGATATAAATGCTCCAGTACTACCACCTATAGCTCCACCCACAGCAGTACCAATTGGTCCAGCAACAGCTGTTCCTATAACAGATCCTATAACACCACCTTTAATTGCACCAACTGGTGCTTCTTCACTACCAAGAAATATATCTGCAGCTTCAGTTGCTACTGCTCCAGTTCTTTTTACTATACCTGGCAATGCTTCTTTAGTATATAATGCTTCAGCTCTCAGATAAGATCCTCTAGTTATAAATCTATTTGCTACACCTTCAATTGCATTGTTGACTTGTGCAATTGCTAAGTTATTTATGTTACCAAATATATTCCATGCAACATAGGATTGAGATGACCATGTAATTAAGCCCATAGCAAACTTATCCCAAAAGCCTTTACTTATTTCATCATTATCATAGAATACCATCTTGGCCCATTTATGTGCCCTTGCTACAACATTAGCTTGGTCTTTTCCTAATCCTTGTCTACCTTTAAGATTAAATTTCTCTGGAATAATTTTATCTAAAACTCCTGTAAACTTATTTCCTCCAGGTTCTAGATATTCTCTCTTCTCTATAACTTTAATTAAGGCATTTATAGTTCCTTCTATTTCTCCTAAAGCTGCAAACTTTTCTGCCATATCAGAGAACATAAGTAAACTTGAACCTAAATCTGTACTTACTTCACCTAGTGTAGGTTGTGATCTTTGCTTTTGTACTTTAGATTCCAATAAAGCTCTTTGTTTTGTATACTGTGCAAGATTAATTTTTTTATTTTTATAATCTAGTTTTAATTGTTTTATTTGATTTTCAAGCTGAGTAAGTCTTTCTTCAACTCTTGGGTTACCTGTAAACATTACAGGAAGAGTATCTACCATCCTACCCTGTTCATCTATAATAACAGTCTTTTGTTCAGTAGTTGAAGTAAAAAGATTTTTTATTGATCTTTGTGTCTTAGCCCATAGTCTTACAAATAAACCACCAGCAGGATCAGATTTTAAATTACTTGCTAAGTTGTCTCTAACTACAGGTATCTTACCTAACATTTGATTTCTTACATCTCTAGGTAATAAGTTAAGTAATGCATTTGGTCCCTCAGCATACTCCGCAATGAACATATCATATACTTCTCTACGTGCTTGAGCTAATGCATCATTAACCTTGGGCTCCATGATATCTATATACTTTTGACTTCTCATATCCATGCCGTCTGCAGTTTGCTCTCTTATCTCTACAAACTCTGGTTTTACAAATGAAAACTTAGCATCTAGTTTTACTTGTCCAGTAGGTGCTCCATTCTTTCTAAATGCTTTGGTGTATCTGGTATCTTCATAGTACTGAGCTCTATACATATTATAGTCAGTGTCACTTTGACCTCTACGTTTCTGCCACATCTTACCATTCCATACTTCAAATTTTGCTCTTGCTTGTTTAAACTCTTCACTATATCTATGGTAATCTCCATCAACAGGTCTTCCTTCAACAGTTTTTTCTGCTCTCATAAAGTCAGAAAACTCTCTCTTTACATCTGCAAGTTTTTTATTATACTCTATATCTTTACGTCCTTGCTCAGTCTGTTGTGCTTCAACTAAATTATATACCGGAGCATAAACAAAAGGTACACCATTAGCATCTAATTGTTTTAGGCGTATTTCTTGTTTCATTTTTTCATACTGAGGCCCTATCTTCTTAACATATGCATCCTCTGATAAAGATCCATCCTCCTCAAAGTTAAGCATAAAGTCATACCGTCTATTAGCTTTTACATTTGGCTGTAACTTTCTTAATTTTTCAAGAGGTTCAACTATTCTTCGTTGTCTATTTTCTCTTCTTTGTAAGTAGTCTAGCCATTTTCTTTTATAAACTTTATCTAATGTTGCTAATAATGCATCTCTACTGGAAGATGTATCTCTCAAAAATCTTTCACCCATTCCAATATCAGGTACAACTGTTAACAGTGCTTCCATATCTGCAACTGTAAATGTCATCTGAGAATGAGACTGAAGTACAGTATTATCCCCTTCATTAAAACCACTTTGTACATTTGCTACAACTACATCAGCAACAAAGTCAAACAAAGCTCTATTTATTAAACCTTGTCTACCACTTTCTCTTCCTGATGGAGGACCTAATAATTCATTAACTATACCTTCTATGTTATTAATTAAATACCTTTGAGTTGCATTTAACTCTTCATAACCTGCTTCTTGTAGAATATATAATCCTTCAAAAGTTTTTAAATACTTTTCAAAATTTAAAAGATAATCTGCAAATTCTGGCTTTTCAAAATTATTAGGATCAATTATATATTCTTTATATTCTTTCATTTGTCTAAAAGCATCCTGCAATAACTGAGTATATGCTACAGAAACATCTTGATTATTTTTAGGATCTGCAAGTGCAAAGTTTATAATAGACAAAGTATTATCTATCTGACTTACCATTCCTGGTTTTGATCTATCAATAAATATATTGTTCTTAGCTTTGTTAAGCATATCTTTTTTAGATATAACTCTTGTTTTGTATTCTTCTATAGCACCTAATAAATAACTTAAAGGTTGATTCTCATATGGATCAATCTGGGTTACCTCTCCTAGATCATTATCATCAACTCTAGCATCATAAAGTTGACCATCTAATCCACCTTGTTCAAACTCTTTTTCTAATTGTTCACCGGCTAAATCATATAAATTTTCTGCAATTAATAAATCTACTAGATATTTATTCTGACTTATAGGCCTTGGGATTACATTTATTCCGTCTTGCTCTATCTTAAATGTACTTGCTTCAAGGTTATCTTCTTGCATTTCTACTTTATATCCTTGGTTTTCTACCATTCTTCTTAGTAGATTTACTTCAAGCATATCTAATACATCCTGGCTCAGACTTGTTATGTTATTGTTTCCTAATAAAGATTCAGATGGTATCTTAACAATTTTATTTCCATCTCCTTTGTCTATAGATAGTTTAGATATTCTAATCTTACCAAACTTATCTATCATTACTAAATCAGCAACACCTGCTATCTTGGACTTAGGATCAGAAAAAACTACATTAGTTACTAATACATCTCCTTCTTGTCTAAGAGTTGCTATAGACTCACTTATATTATTAAATACTTCTTCAGAAATACTTATATCACTTTGTATATCTTGATAAGACTGATTTAGTGCTATAGCATCTAATACTTTTCTATAGTCCATATTTAGAGGATCCTTAAATGTATCTCTATTTCCTATAGCATTGCTAGTTGACAAGTATTTTAAGTTGCTATTTAGATCATAAAAACTATTATTAGAATTATTATATACTACTAAGTTATTTATAAATGTGTTAGGGTTAGTACCTGCTAAAGTATCTGATTCATTTTTAGATTCTTGTACTTCTTGAAATAAATTTTTAACTACTATACGCTGTTGATCAGTAGAAGCTGCAGCATTAGCTTGATTTACTATTGCTTGTTTACCTTCAGATAAACTATATCTAACTCTTCCATTTGGCTTTCTACCTATCTCAAACCTAATACCATTGGTATTTAATAGTTTTGCTATATCAGACATGCTAGCATTTGGATTAATATTAGATACAGGTATTCTTCTTCCTGTTAGATATTGGTTGAAGTTTTGTATCATATTTCTGAACCACTCTAATAATCTTCCTATCACATCTTTAAATGATTGTGTAGGACTCTCTTCATATTCTTTATTAAAGTGTCTACTCAATGCCTGAGTTACTATCTCCATCTCTCTTTCTTCAGCATTTACTCTTCTTTTAGAGTTATAAGCATCCTCTATTTGCTGTGTCATCTCAGGAAAGTTTGTCTTAGCTTCTTTTAATAAGCTTTCAAACAATGGTATATTATCAACTTTAACTGCCTCTATGAAGGGGTGTAATACTTCTTCTATTGCTGTTTCATCAGTAACCCTACCTTTGACAAGCACTACTTCATCATTAACAAAGTAAGAGTTTATGTTAGCAAATGGAACTTTTGCTTTTTGCCACTTAGGTAAGTTATCATATTGTTTTTGTGCTTGAGTTGGTGGTAAAAGTTTTACATTAACACCAGGGAATAGTCTAACTAAATGTTTAACTACATGCCTTGCTCTAGTCATGTCCCATGATCTAGATTTCTCAATCATATCTTTAGCAGAAAATAAAGATGCATCAACAGTAACAGCAAAAGTCTTAGGTGTCTTGTCTAGTTTTATTGAAGACTCAGGTAAATTATTTATTTCTAAATATCTTTTAAGTCTTTTGATATTTGATTTAACTAGATCATCACTAGGTCTGATAGCATCAACTCCTTGCTCTGTATTATTAATATAGTAAGCACCCTGAAAACTATGAATAATTCTTTCCCTTCTTAGATTATTCAATAATGACTCACCAAATTCTCTTTGCTTTAAATTATGTAAAGCTCTTTTTTCTTTAGCATAGTTTCTTGCTTCAGTTACTGTTGGAATAGCCTCACTACCTGTAGCTTGTTGCCAGCTTTGAATTACATTAGTTGTCATCAAATCTGTTTTATAAACTTCAAGTAAAGCTTTGTACTTAACTGTATTTTTATTAGGACACTTCATTATAAATTACATCTTTTAATTTGTTCTATTAGATCTTCAGGCTTTGACCAAAAAGAATTAGGATTATTTTCATACAAATCTATTAAATCTTCTAGAGTATTCACATTATTTTGCTCTTTAAATGCTTCTACTTGCATTGAAAATTCACCAGACTCAATATTATTATCCCAGAATTCTGTTATTTCAGGATAACCAACTGCTGGATCTGTCTCACTTAGTAAGTCTAATGTCAATTGTACACTTTCAGTTATAGGAGGCACAATATTATCATCTATGATTCCAACTTCTTCTATACCTAACTCATCTGTTGCAGCTTGAAAATCTGCCTCTAAGCTAGCAAGCTTATTTACATCATCTATATTTACTTGCGTACCATCTGCAGTTTCAATAATTATATCTTCTCCATTATAAACTGTGTTGAAAGAAGGATTACTTAGAGCTTCTTCTTGTATATCCTGCTCAATTGCAGCATCTGCAAAGTTCTTGCTCATGTCTAACCCCTCATCATTTTTAATTTTTGAATTAGACTTTCTTAAGTCTTTAGTCAATGGTACATCACCAAATATAAAACCTATAGCATTCTGAAGAGGAGAACCTTTTATCTCTATAACTTCAGATAACTCACCTAATCCTTCTTCTTGTAATCTTCTATAAGTAATTGATTTTCTTTCTCCAGTTATAGGATCCATAGGACTTAATGCTTTATATACAATAGGCATATCCTCTACTTTATCTTTTGGTTTCTTTATTTCTAACAACTCTTGAGAAGAAGCTGCAGATAAATAATTTACAAGAAACTCTGATCCTAATCTTCCTACATTATCTAAATTCTGTGGTATAGATTGTAAGTAGTCTTCTAATACATACGGACTTAATGCTTGTATCAAAGAACCAGGAGCTAATTGCATAGCATCTTTTACAAAAATATATTCTATAATCTTTCTAGCATCTTTTCTTGTATCTAAATTATTATACAATTTATTAAATGAAGTTTGTAAATCAGACATTTGTATTCTATTCAATCTTCTCCAAGTATTTGATCTAACTAAATTTATACCGGCAAAGTTTTGTTTTGCTTGTGCTGGTAAAGTAGTTATAAAGTTTTCTAAAAAGAAATTTCCAGGATCTGTTTTCTTAAGTCTTTCAACTGCACTTATAATATTATTTAATTTATTATCTGCTGAAGGATAAATTAAATTATTATTCATACCATCTATAGAGAATGAATCACTCTCTAATTTTTGGTTCATATAATTTTGTAAAGTAAAATATGCTAATAGGTCTTTTCTAGCTTTAGATCTAAAATTAGGATTAAACTCTAGTGCCTGTTGATTTAACTCTGAAAGTAAATCAGTCTCTGCTATTCTAAATTCATTAGTTCTAGTTAAGAAAACGTTTGGTAATAACTCATCATAAAGATTATCAAACATTTTACGCAACTCTCCTAAATATGTATTATTAAATATTGTAGCAAACTGTAACAATGGTAATTCATCTCTTTCCTCATTCAGCATGTCACTTATATCAGATTTTCTCTTGTCTAATCTTAACATGTCTTTTCCTAAACCATTATTTAAACTTAGTACACTATTTAATTTAGCAGTAAAATTACTTATATTATTTATAGTTTTAAATACACTTAATATACCTTTCTGTTGACCAGAAGTTAAACCACTCATATTATCTACACCACCTATCAATATTTCTTGTGTAGGCTCTATATCCTTTGCATTTCCAAGCCTCTTTATCTGATCATCTATACGTGTTTCTATACCTTTAGTAGCTGTGTCACTATTAGCTATTTCTCTATATTGTTGTTGAATAAACTGATTGTTTAATAATAATAAAGATGTATTTAATGGTACACCTATAGCTATCATATTAGTAAGCATACGTGTAGCATGTGAGTTCAGACCTAACTTAGCAACAAAATACTCTTTAGCATTATCAGTCATCATAGTAACCACTGAAGATATAATATCTTGTTTTCTAACTCCATCTGTAGTTGTGGCACCCTTAAATGTAGAATAATATTTTCCATCTAGCGTGAATGATTGTCTGTCAAGAAGAATTCCTGCTTGTACAATAAGACTTAAATATAAGTTTGGACTAACAACAGAGCCAATAGATGCACCTTTATTATTAGTAAATGCTACTGTTTGACCAGCCATGTCATCTATATTTTGTAAGTCTACTATCTCTCTTGATTTTAGAGAAGGAACAAAAGATTCACTTGAAAGAGTTTCCCATGCTGCTTTCATAATATCTAAGTTAGCTGGACTATATGCAATCATATCACCAGATGTCATTTCCTTATTACCTACCAACTCTCTTCTGATATCTACTATTTCATTATTCATAGGTGCATCATATGGTGCATAACCATTCTCAGCTATAAACTCATTGAATTGTTGTTTTGTTACTGGTAGACTTAATGCTTGTAAAGCACCAATAGATTCTCTACTAAACCCTGCTGTCTCAGCAGATGTATCTTCTATATCTGTTAATGAATCTTCAATTAAAGATCCTTGCAAGTTATATAGTTCTAATGCTGAGTTATATATTGTACCTACTTCTTTTACTTCTCTGTTTATATAGTTTACATAATCCTCATAGTTATTTCCATACTCTATAAACTCTTTATCTCTTACATAAAAATCTTTTCTTTGAGAATATCCAACATCAATATCAAAATCTGATCCTGCTATTTCTACTAACTCATCAGGAAACATAGCAGAAGATCCATAGAAAGCAGGTAAAAAGTCAACCATTCTTACACTCATAGCAGAATGTTTATCCTGACTAGGTATACGTACTGTAAACATATTACTTACTACTTTTGGAATTGATTGATCAGTATCTTGGAAATTATAAACAGACTCAAACTGTGGAGGATATATACCTTCTGAATATCTATTTCCTGTTGCATTACCATTATCATCATACTCTGGTATATTATACCTCACACGGTCAAGTATTACAATTCCTTCTTTAGGAATATCTATACCTACCAAATCTTCTGCAGTACGTGTATCAACTGGTATATTTGTTCTATCAACTACACTTGCTCTTAAAACTTCTTGTCTTTGTGGAATACCGTTACTGTCTACACTAAATACACGTCTATAAATTTGATAACCAAATGATGATACTAATGCAAAAGAAGTACCAGGTACTTTCTCTTGAAATACATCTTGACTAAAGTATGATAAGAATAATTGCTCAAACTTAGCAATTGTGTATGGGTTATTTAAATTATACTTTGGTTGATTAAACTTATCTAAACTAAAGAACTCAATTATATTTGAATTAACCTGTGATGCCTTTAATGAATTGACTGCATACTTACTAAATAAAACAGGATTAAATTTATTATTCTCATCAAATGATAAATTTCTCTTATTGAAGAACTTCATTCTTTGTCTCTGTGATATTAGATCATTATATCTTTCTATCTTTTTGCTTAACCTTGGAGATTGTTCATTAGTAATTAATGTTTTCATTTGACTCAACTCAGTAATCTTTTTCTTATTAGAAGGATTTATTTGTTGAAGTCTCATAAATTGTGCAGATAAAGTTGTGCTCTCCTGTGAGAAACCTGGTTCAGGCATTTTTAATTCTTGATAAGGAATTATATCTTGCTTTAACATTTTAATTGCACTTAATGGAGCTGCAATAGAAACAGTTTCAGTACCCTCTTCTAAAGCTTCTAGTCTAACTCTTAAGTTATGTAAAGAAACTGCATTAGGTTTTGCTACAAATAAGCCATCTGCATTTCTCTTTGATGTAAGTTCAGGAGTAAGTACAAAGGCTGACATTTTTAAGAATGTTTCTCCATCAAAATAAACAAGCTTCTTAGAGTTAATCATTCCTTGTTGATCAATAAGATTTTGTATCTCAGACCATTCTAACCTCTCACCTTGTTGAACTTTGTCTAATGCTTGAGCTTGTGCATCTGATAGCATACCAAAACCAAAGAAGAAATGTCTAAATGCTTTTACAGTAATCCACATTTGTGCATCTGCATTATCAATAGATTGTCCACTTATACTTGATATAGACGTTGGTTCACTAATAGTAATTAAATTTATTTTATCTGTTGCATGATTAATACCCTTCTGTGGATCTATAAAAGGTGTGTATGCTGATAATCCAGCACCATTCTGTGCTTTAGCTCTTTTTGTTTTATCATTAAAATTCTTTAAAGTTTTTGCTTGATCTCCTAATAGTAATTCATTTAAAGACTTTACATTAATTGCATTACTTAAAAATATTTGTTTCAAGTTATACTCCTCATCATTTTGTCTTAGATTATATAAGGCATCAACACCATTATCAACAGCTTTTTCATTTAAACCAAATCTAATTCTTTTATCTATCTTTTCTCTTACATTATTGGTGTCAATCAAATCTTTAAATAGTTTATACCTTTCACCTAATTTTTTTCTTAATTGATTTTTAAATTGTGTTACACTGAGACCAGAGTTTTTAAGTGCTTGTTCAAAAGATATAGGCTCACCTTTAGCTTGACCCTCTAATGCTACTTTTGTTGCAGGCTCTAGAAGATAATCATTATTAGCAAAAGTAAACCCTCTTGGAGTTACTTCAGAATCTGCTAAATTATATCCTTGTATACTTTGTGTTAACTCATCTGCATTTCTTTCTCTAACAATTCTATTATACTCATTTTTTACAAAATCATAGAATACATCTAAAGCTTCAGAAGTTATTACATCTTTTCCTTTGACCTTTTCTATAGCTTTTATAATAGGTAATGTAGTAAGATCACCAGTGTTTGAAGATTCTATAACTCTATTAAGTACAGGAGATACTGCTACTTCTGTTTCTATACCAGATACCGGATCCTTTACTAATACAAAACTACTAACGTTATCTGAAAGATAATTTAAATTAGCTAGATAAAGGTTTATATTACTTATAATAAACTCTCCTGGAGTAAACTTACCAAAGTCTGTTGTCTTAAGTGCACTACTTCCATTTGGATCAAGCTCAGTGCTTAATTGATTTAATATTTTAGTACCAGATACTCTTGATATTTTAACCTGTTGATTATCTGCCAAAGCATTAAATGCTTGAGAGTTTAGTAAATAGTTATTATTTAAGAAAGGATCTTCTTTAAGTCTATTTCTTTCCTCTACTGAATTTAATTTTTTTGTTTTAACCAAATGATAAGTAGGCTGTTGATGTGAATTTACTAAATCTCCATTAGAGTTTTTAAATACACTAGCCCCAACAGTTTCATCCAACACAGCATTATTTAGTGCTATGGTTTTAATTCTTGAAGCTGCTCCTTCAATACCTTTATCAAAAGGATCTTGACCAGCTGCAATTAAAGATTGTAAAGCTTGTAGTTGATCATATGTAATAGGTTCTAAATTAGGATAGAAAGCTAATTCTGTTTCTTGATTCTTAAATTTTTTGACTCTAGATTTTAATAAACTAAACCTCATATATCCTACACTTACTCTAAATCCTATTGCTTCATATAACTCTCTTGATAAATCTTTAGCTAATTTATTTGCAGTTTTATTTTGAATTTTCTCATTAGCTTTACGTAATGAGTTTTTAACTTTGGCTAAGTCCTTAAGTGCTCTAGTTTTCTTTCTAGGGTCATCTTGCCACTCTTGAAGTTTACTAGTATAAGCTTCACTCCAGTTATCTACTTGTGTAGTTGCATCATCTCTTTGAGATGCTGAATGAATCAACGTGTTACCATTATCATCTCTTTGTTGGAAATACCACTCAACTCTGAAGTTAGTAAATGCTTTTATTACTTTATTAAAGAAATCAGCATTCTTAAGTTGTAGAGGTAATTCATTTATTACTTCATCCTTTTCATTTAAAGGTATAATACCAGCATCTTCAAATATACTTGAGACCACAGCAGCTGTATCTGGATTTGTTTCACTAAACAGTTGCATCTTTTGTATTATCTGTAAAGGATCTGTTAATCCTTGTAAAGCTTTTAATAATCCATTATATACAACATTAGCTCTTACAGGACGTACAAAAGGCACACCATTACTTAGCTCTATGTTTCCAAAGTAATCAGTTGCTGGCATTGTTACAGTACTTATATACTGTCTTAACCTTGCACTTAAATTATCAAAACCTCCAGTTAAATAAGTTTCTTTACCAAACTGTGATACAGTTCTCAGTCCCCCAAGATCTTCTACAGAACTAAACTCCTGTCCGTCAGCCATGATTATCTCATTATTACTATTCTGTTGAGCAGACTGCAGATCTATTATATCAAGAAGATTCATCACTGAGTCTTTAATGTTATCACTAAAGTCTTCAAATGCTAAAGTTAACTTCTCTAACATCATTCTTTCTGGTGAATCCTGTTTATACTCAGAGTTCTCTTTACTATCCACATCATATAATGTAGCAAAGTCATCTATTATTGTATCTAATTCTTCTTCTAAAATAAACGTAGGTTTTTCTGAGGTTGGTACAAAACTAAATTTCTTTTCAATTAATATACCTGCCATAGTATCTATAATAGGTTCAGCTACAATACTTGGGATATAAAGAATACCATCCTCTTTATTCTCATATTGTGCTTCATAAGGTATTAACTTGTTTGCTTCAACACTAACACCATAGGCACCAGTAGTAAATTCATTTACGGCCATAGATGCTGATGAAAATTTACCAGCATCAATATTCTCAAATAATGTATTTAGTTCATTTCTTCTAAATCTATTTACTAAAGCTTTAATAATTTCAATAAGTCTATTAAAGAAAGCTTTAATCTTACTATTTGTTTTGGTACCTCTTCTATCTTGTTTAAATTGTTCAAACCTGTCTGCTAAATATTCTTCAAAGTATTCTCTTTCTAATCTATCTTTAGACATTGATTTGTATGAAGGCCATGAGTTTCTTAGTTTCTGTAATTCAGATGCAAGACTTTTACCTTCTTTTCTTAGTTCAGCTAGCTTTTCTTTTCTTGCTATACTTAAATACTGATCTTGTTGGGTCTTTGTCAATAGCATTCTATACACACCGTGGAATGCTTCATGATATCTAAATGTATTATTAGCACCAGTATATACAGTACCTTTAACATCTAGGCCACCTGCTATATCAGTAATGTTAATCATAAAGTTACCTACACGTTCTTGGTTGCCTTTGAGATTATTACCTAGATCATTAATATCACCTATAGTTATAAACTCTGGTAAGTTTGTTTCCATCCAACCAGTAAAGACATTTATATCTTCTATATCTTTTGCAGTAAGTTTGCTGTCAACTATCTTATTTGCACTTCTTAACTCATCTCTCTTCTTATAGAGTGCTTGTAATTTTTTGTTTTCTTTTAAAGCCTGTCTCTTTTCTTTACTTGATAATAATGCTGTCTTAGCTTTTATATCTTCTTTTAATTCTTTTATCTGTCTTAGTACAGTATCTAAGGTAACAGCTTCTTCAAGTCTAGCCTCAGATTTTACTTCTTCTATTGCTAGTGTCTGTCTATTAATCTCATCTAATATAGTTTCCATAACAGCCAATCCTTGACCAACTACATTAAACATATCCTTTCCTGTAACTTCCTCTTCTGTTAATCCTTCTGTTGGACTAAATCTCTTATTATATTCTAATGCAAATTTACCTGCAGACTCTGAAGCACTTTGATTAGCTAAAGATCCTTCCTCAGTTAACAGCCATGCAGAAACAAGATCAGGTAAATTAGTTGGTGATAATAAATCTTTCTCCACTAATACTTCCTCTATTTCTGTAGTTGCTACTGGTTCTACAAAAGAGCTTTCTATTATTATAGGCTTATCTGCTTCAGCCTGAACATCTTTTGAATTAGCTGTAATAATTAATTTTTGTCCCTTTCTAAAATTCTGTGGATCTATAGCAGATTCTAAACCTGAAAAATAATCTGATACAGGAGCATCTTGTGCAATAGATACACCAAAGTTTTGTATGTTTAAAATAGGACTTTCATCTCTTGCTATATAAGGTGCGTTAATTTTATCAATAAGCTTTTGGAATATTGCTTTTGCAGTTACTTCTACTTCACCTTTATCATCTCTACTAAAATCTTGGTTATATAAGTATTCTGTTTTACCTACTTGTGCATACTTAGCAGCACCTACTATCTCAGATCCAGGTCCTTTGACTTTATCTTTTACTGATAAAGATATGCTACCAAAAGGAGTTACATCTAAAAAGAACTGTCTTCCTTTTACATCAGATTTAATAAATAGTTTCTTAGATTGTTTTTTATTAAATTCTTTTGTTATGTTTTTATCTTTGACTTCTGTCTTATTACCCTCTCTAGTAACATTAGTTTCTAAAACTTTTTGGGCTTCATTTATATATTCATTTAATATAATCTCTAAGTCTGCTGCTGGTTGAGCCTTTGGTCTAGCAGTTGCTACTGTTAGTAATCCGCTAGGCTGTCTTAGTACAACATTATATCTGTTAGTTGGTTGTTGTTGAAATTTACCATCTGCATCTAATATACCTTGCTTAATTAATTGTTTTTCAATTATCTCTTCTAGCTCAGTTTGATCTTCTAGGTTAGTTATAATAGTAGGAATAAGACTTATTTGATCTACATCTAATACTACAAAAGTACTTCCTCCTTTATCTAAAGGTAAAGATGTTACCTCAGTAAATGCGTTTGGCTTTGTATAATTTGGAAACCCTTGGAAACTTGCAAGACTTAAATTATCAGGTAACTTACCAACTTCTATAGTTCCTTCTTGCGTATCACCTATTGCTTTTTTAACAGCAGATTGTAAAGTTTTTGCTGTAGCAAAATTCTGCCTTACTCTTTTTAATGCATTACTTGCATCCTGATCACCCAGATATATAGTGCTAAGCATAAACTCTTCACTCATTGTTTCTGGAGAAACCACTACATCATCTTGTCTAAATTCAAATTGATTACTTGGTAGATAAGCAAAGACACCATTAGCATTATCTGCTAGCGGAGTTATCCCAGCCTCTATTGCAGCTGCATTTAAACTTTGTAGTATTCCAGGTTCTACAATCTGTATCCCTATAGAATATTCATTACCTCTATCTAAAATATATTTATTTGGTAATTTATTTAGTTCTGTGTCTTGTCCAGGTATCTGATATGATCCGGGATTTGGATTTAGTGTACCAGGTTTAATAAATATAACTAAATTATCCACTTGCTCTGGACTTAAAGATCCTATGAAAAAGTTTAGTCTTTGATCAGCTGACTCTCTACTTTCTTCATCAGCTTGATATCTATTATTTTGATGAGGCCATGCTCTTATTACTTCATCAGGCGGTAACTTAGCAAAGTTATTTCCTAATGGTTCTAGTTTTATTTCTTCTTGAAGTCTATATCTACCTATAAAGTCCTCTTCTCTTACTGGTCCAAATTGTTTTGCAGCTTGACTATTAGCATAAAAGTTAGCTGAGAATTGTTCCATTGGAACTAAATATATAACAGTTGGATTAGTTTGATTACCTCTAGCATTAGTATTAACTACAAATACATTACCTTGGTTATCAACTACTCTTACTCCTCTACTTAATACCATACCACCAAATAAGAATGTAGTACCATCTGACCCTTCTTTCTCTAATAAATCAAATGCATCTTGTGCAGCTTGTAAAGCACTAAAAGTTCCTGAAGCATTAGTACCTATCATCTGCTTCATTCTATCATTAATTAAATTACCTTCTTTATCTAGTAAAGCATATGTAGTAGTTTCATCTGGATTAGTTTCATCTAGTACTCTTTTTTGTAAATCAACTACTAATCCTTCTTTAATAACACCTTTAGATGGTGCAGGCTTAGTTGTCTTATATATAGATATGTTTACATCTAACTCTTGCAGAACATCTCTTACAGTAGGATTTGTATCTGCATCATTATTTATAAAATCTTGGAAACCAATCTCTTGATCAAGCTCTTGTTGTGAAGGAACAAATTGTACTGCGTTACCATTAGCATCAAACTTTTGTATACCAGCACCCCATATTTTTTTTAGTGAATCAAATCCTTCTTTTATATTAAGACCTTCTGGACTTTGTTTCCACTCATTAAAAGTTAAAAGAGTATCACCAAATGTATTAGCTTGATATTCTCTAAATTGTTTTTCATATACTCTTTGCAGATTCTTTGACTGAGATGTGTCTTTTATATTTACATCTATACCAGCTGCATTAAGTGTTTCTTTTACTTCAATAGAGGATTCTTCTGCGGCAGCTTCTTCTATACCAACCTCTTCTAAAACTTTGTTTACTGAAGTTGAGTTGACATATACTTGTATAATAGGATTGACTATTGTACTAATAATCTTCATATCCTCAACTACTGTTGGGTTCAATACACGGCCTGCATATATAAAAGTCTTTAATTTATTTACATCTCCCGTCTCTAAAAATACTCTTGCTTCTTTAGGATCTAAGTAAATATTTTCTTTTGCTAATTCATTTAAGAAACTATTTTGATTATTTTTAAGAATATAATCTTCTATCTGTGCTCTAAGAATAGCATTCTTATTTATACCTAACATTCTAAAATAGTCTCTAGACCTAGCTATTAACTCTTCCATCTTATTAGGATCCAACAAATAATCTATAGTTTGGTTAAATGCATAAGCATCTTGAGATAAAGTAGCATAATCAATAATCTCTTGTATGGCTTCAGCTACAGCATCATTATCTACAAATGTACCTTGTTGACCAGCTAAAGCTTTTAAATAAAGTTTTATAGGACCTGCTAGACTTTTCTTTTTTCTTCTATCATAGAAACCTTTTTCTGTTAAGTTAGAATTATATACTTTACTTATAGCCTCTAATCTTTTCTTTCTTGTTTGTTTATCTTTTAAATTTTTCTTATCTCTTTTTTTATCTAGATCGGATAACCCTGTTACATTTTTTAAATTAGATTGTAGAACCTCTATCTCTTGAGTTAAACGGTCTATCTCAATCTCTAAGCTTTGACTATCTAATAAAGGAGTCATGTCATTAGCAGACATCTTACCAAATAATTGTGTTGAAGCAAGTTTATTAGCTATACTAGCCTTTCTTTTTAGAGCATCTTCAAAAGCTCCTTGCGTAAACATAGTAAACATTTCCATATGTTTATATGCATTCTTTAGTGCTACTTCATCATTATATTGTCTAGTACCTGGCGTAAATAATTTAGGTTCATATCTTTTCTTAAATACATCTCTTCTCTTATCAAACATCTCTCCATACTTATTAATAAGATCTTGTTGTTGAACAAGTTTTTCTCTTATCTTCTGTGCGTTACCTTCATCAGGAAATGCTTGAACTAATTCCTCATCAGTTAATTCATTATATGCTTTAAGTTCTTCTTCTTGTAATGCAATTGTTCCATTTTGAAACTTATGATATAGGTTAGCAAAGTTGCCAAAATACATATTGTTATACCACTGATACTTATCTCCTGCTGATATAGCTTCATCTTGAGCATCTATAGTATTTTTAGCAAGAGAAGCAGCCATTTGCGTTGGACTTAGAATTTGTTCAATAGGTGTTGTCTCAGAACCGCTTTGTCCCATTGAAGATTCATTAGCTTGTTGGACAGCTCTATTTATTACTTCTGCTTCTGCTGCTTTTTGTGAAGCATAGTCTTGTCTAGAATTTTTATTTCTTCTACTATATAAGTAAGGCATTCCTTGGAAAAGAACCTGTTGATATGGACCTGCAAGACCACTCATTAAAAATCCTGACATAAATGTTTCAAAACCTTGCTCACTAAATTGATCTTTAATACCTTCTAGTGCAAAGCTACCATATACTGGTTTTATAGCTGCTCCCGGTTCTTTTAATAAAGCACCATAATATCCCTCATTAGTTGCAGCTATTGCTTCTTGTGATACTTCTTGTATACCTTCTGCTATACCACCTGCTCCATATCTTAACATGGCTCCTGCAAAAACACGTGGTGTACCTCTAAGCCCGGCAACTTTAAGTCTTTGACCTAATGCACCAAATATATTTTTACTTTGTTGTTTATAGATACCTTTTAGTGCTCTACCTGATATTGGATCTACCAAAGGGTTTGTTCTAAAAAGTTTTTCTACAACTCTCTTAGATGGTCCATTTCTCCAACCACGTAAAGCACCACGTAAGAATAATTTGTTAGAGAAATATATAATTGCTGTATTTTGTAGCTGACTTCTAAAGGCAGCTTGTCTTGACTTCTGATCTATATCTGCTAATTGTTTTGCTGTAACTTGTTGACCAGGTTGAGTTTGATTTAGATATCTTAGTTGATTATCTCGTACTCTATTTTCAACCATACCTGCTTCAAGCTTACCTTCTGCTAATGCTAAATTAACTTGTCTAAAGTCTCTATATGCTGCACCAAATAAATTATTACTCTTAGAAAGATTAAATAAATTTTGTGCTGCATTTCCTGTTGTCTTCCATTCTGATATAGCACGGGTTACTTCAGGAGCAAATATTTTACCTACTGCTTGAGCAGTTCCATTAAAAAGCTGTCTTGCATTTTTTACATCATTTAATGTTCTAGCCATAGCCATTCCAGCACTAGCATATCTTTTAACATCAAACAAATTAGCTATAGTACGCCCTGCTCTAAATAAGTTTCTACCTGTACCTGCTAGAAACGTAGCTCCTCCTGCTGGTGCTCCTACACCAGTAGAAGTTAATGCAGCTGAACCTGCAGCTAATATTAATTCTTCTATTGCAATGGATGTAATTATACCTGCTGTATAACCAAAACTTAATCCTACATTTGTTAATGTACCAAAGGCACCACCTCTACTAGTAGATCCTATTCTCATGGCTTCTTCCATATTGAATGCACCATCTAGATCAGGTTGATCTATATATCCATCACCGTCAAACATATCTCCTATAGCATTCCAAGATGCTGTAAGACCTGTTCCAAACTGTTTTCCAAATTGACCAAAGGCTCTTGTTAAATCATCTAATTTACTACTGTTAGCATTATAGTAAGATTCATTATCAGCATAGGGTTTAAAACCTAGTTCACTATAACTAGGATGATTATATTGTCTATCAAAATTCATATTGACAATATTACCATAGACAGGATTCTTTATATCTTGAGAATATTTTGTTGGAGTTTGTGCAGCTAAAACTAATTGATCTGCTAAAGATAAATCAGATGTTTCACTTTTACCACCTGGATTAAAACCTACATCTGCTAAACCGGGATCTGGTGCTTGCAAGTTTGCATAAACATCAGGCCCAAACTTAAACATATCACTTTTATATCTTTCTACAGATAATAACCCTGCTGGATCAGCCATTTTAAGATAGTCTTCTCCATACTGTCTTGTGTCAAACAAATCTTTAGCCGTTACATACGGTGTAGTTTGATTTGCAACACTTCCAGGGACTCTCTCTTCAGATAGTTTTTCTGATAAAGGTGTATTCTTTTGTTCCATACTGCTGTTTTAACTATTGGTTTTCTACTTCATTTAGCTGACCTTCTCTATTAGATTTAGCTATTTGGCTTTCTGCTGTATACCTTTGATAATTTCTTGAATACTGTTGATCAACTGCAATCAATACATTATCTAATTGCATATCTAAATCTGATACTATTTTTGTCTTTGGTACTATCTGCTCTGAGAATCCATTTGGAAACTGAGATAGGTCAGATCTATAACTACGCAATACTCCTTCCATATAGTAGTCACTGCCAACCTTAGTAAATTTAAAATCTGCATTTGAGTAACCTTCTGGAAACCATGGAGAAGGATGCTGTGGAGGTAAATTATATATACCACCTTCAGATCTATTAATTCTTTGTATTAATGAAGCAGATCTATCTACATTCTGAAATCTTAGTGGATTTGATTTTATAGTTTGGTTTCTTGGGAATATATATGTAAAACCATTTCCTAGTATCCTTTTTATATCTGATTGTTCTACACCATCTGGATAATTTTTATTATCTCTAAGTATCATTTTTTCAAAACCATCATCAAAACTTGAAAACTCATATGCTGCATATGGTTGCTGTGTACTATCACCATCTTCATCTATTACTTCAGGTCCCCATGTTGGAAAGAATGATGCATTAAAAGTTACCTTACTATTTTTACCCTTAGACTTTCTTTCTGTTATTATTTGATCCCATATATATTTAGCAGCTCTATTATCAACATCTCTAAAGTCTATACCTTCTGGTTGCATTTCTGTAATATCATCAACATCTCCAATAGTATAACCAATCCAACCGTCTCCACCTTCTACAGCAGCATTACTATTATTTATTTGCCCTAACATAACACCAACAAATCTATCTTCATTACTTCCTGCTTTAGGTAATAACTTTGTATTAACACTAGTAACAGCATTAAATGCAATATTAGCACCTGGATCTGATGGATTAATACCTCTTGAGTTATTAAAGTATGTTCTTGATGGAGTCTTGCTAGTTAATTCATTCACCTTTTTGTAGTAGTGATCATATAATTTATCAACTACAGTCCTTAATTTATCTTCATCTATTTCTCTTGTAGTTAGAGTTTTTATTTGTTGTTCACGGAAATCAGGATCACCAACAAAAACTGCACTTGGTCCTCCTGTTCCACCAGTCATAGACATAGCGGCTCCAAACTTCTTAGCACTAAAATCATTTATAAAGTTAGTATTATTTAAGAAACCATATAATGCTGGTGCAGACTCTGGATCTATCTCACCGCTTTGTAACTTAGTAAGCATACTATTATAATACTCATCTTTACTTAACATATAACCTGTTTCCTCATCAAGAGGTGCCGTAAAGCCTATATTACGTAAAGCTCTAATGTCTTGTTCATCCTTGCTTAAATAGTCAGTACTATTAGGATCATTTGCTGCTACAGCTTCAGAGTTTTTGATATCCATAGAAGCTGTAATCTTATTAACTTTACTAGCCTTATCTTCTTCAGCTATCTTGACATTGTTTATATAATCATTATATCTTACATAAACTCCAGATGCTTGTTCCTTATTTCCTGCTGTAAATAGTTTATTATAGATACTTTGGAAATCACTAGTGAGTGCAACACCCGGGTTTTCTAAATGAGCATTATAAGAATTTTTATAATAATCTGCTGCATCTCCAAAAATTGTTTGAATAGCCTCTTCATTTTTAAATCTATCTGTATCTAGATCATCATCATCTTTTACTTTTGTATTTAAGAAAGATTGTATTTCTTCTAAATTACCTTCAAAGTATTCTTGCTTCGTTCCTTGTGCATCAACATGTGGTGCTGGAATCTTATATATGCCTTTTCCTTTATCTACTAAATATCTATCACCTGCATTAAATATCATGTCAGGCACCATAGCTGCCATGTCAGCATCTAATGCAATACCATCCTTAGCTATTCTTATTTCATCAGCTTTTATAGGATCATTCTTATACATTATCTGTCCTTCACTATCAACAAAGAAACTATTAGCCTCACCAAAATCTGTAGATGTAGAGCCATCTAACATTTGAGCTGTCATGCTATTTTGTAAATTTTGTTCAAATATTTTAAGATCTTTTTCTCTTTTATATTTATCTTCTTGCTCCTTCATTGCAGCTTTATGTCTAGCTGATATTGCTCTTAGCTCTAAATCACTCTTATACTTGTTCAAGGAGTACTCATTAACTTCTTGTTCAATCTTCATACCTCTCATAGAAAATTGTCTAGCAGCCTCACGCATATCTTGATCCATATTATAATTAGCTAATAGCGTAGATGCTTTATTGTATAATGCAGTTGGATCAGGATCTGCACTTTCAGAATATGTTTTCTGATTAAAAATTCTATCAAGCTGTAGTGCAATTTGTTGAGCCTGTGTATTAGCATTATTAGCTGCTTCCTCATCTAAGCTACCAGGTACAATACCATGTGTTTGTGCATAGTTTTGCCAATTGATATTTATTTGATTTGCAAGTCTAGCTTCATATTCTGCTTGACCTTGTATCTCAGCATTTAATGCATCTATTCTACTAATAGTTTCACTAGCCCATAGTTCTAGTCCTTGATTTTCTGTTGCTACTTTACCAGCTTCTAAAGCTTCCATAGCAAAATTATTTGCTTGGACGTATGATTTAGCATTATAATATTTTTGTACTCTAGGATCATTATATAAAGAATTCATAATTTGCATATATGCTTCACCTTCTACTAGTGCACCATTTGTTTGCGTAATTATAAAATCATTATTTGCTTTTAATATAGGTTGACCATTCTTATCTAGCTTTCCTGTATCAATCATATTAGGAACAGGTTGGGTGATAGTAAGTGCAGGATCTAACTCAGATAAAAATTTTTGTGCATTTCTAACTAAATCTGCATCTAATACCAATTCTGGTAAAGGTTGCTGTAAGATTTCTGTACGTGATGCATTTTCCATTTTTCTTTTATCAATGGCTAGCTTCTGTAAACTTACATCAGGATCTACCTTCTGTCTTACTGTCTCACTACTACTACTTGCTAGTGTGTTATATTTTTTAATTGCATCATTAAATCTACCAGTCCACACCATATCATATACAACAGTATCATCTGAAAAAAATGGAGCAAACACTGACTTAGCTTGCTGTACATTTTGCTCTAAAGACAAATCCATACCTGCTATTAATTCTAATTGAGGTCCTATTTTTTCTGTATATTGTCTTTGGTATTCTTGACTATTAGGATTAGTAAGATCAGAATATACTACTCTATTGTATAAATCATTTTGTGCTTTCCAGTTAGAATCATAAATGTTTTGACGTGCATCAAGTGTTGCTGTCAAAAACTTATAGTCTGGAGTAAATGGTTTAATCTCCGGATAAAAATTCTTATGTCCTTTTATATATGTTGCCATAGTTCAAAATTAATATAATTAAATTTAAATTCCCATTTTCCCAGAATAAAACGGGTATGCAAATTTCTTAAGTTCTGTATTACCTCTTTTACCTTTTACACTAGTGTTAGGTGGATTGTTAGGTATTACGCTTGGAGCACCAGGATATGTTTGGTATGGGTTTTTCATATCATTAGGGTCTTCTTGATCATTTTGTTGACTACCTACAATAAATTCTAATAAATTAGTATCTACTACACCATCTTTATTAAATACCTCATTTTCTCTCATCCAGTTATATGTGTCTATAATTGCATCCCTTCTTCTTTCTGCAGGACTTGTTTGATCAGTTTGCATATTAGGTCTACCTATACCAGTAAAATATCCCTCACCTCCTACTGTAGGATCTACTCTAAACTGTGGTGGTCTTGCCATATTTAGATTAAAGGTGTTAGCTTGATTAGTAATTAGATTATTCATTAGCTCAGTACTCTTTAATGTATCCCAGTTTTTAAAATCTGTAAATCTTTGTAAAGCTAAATTAGTTCCTTCATCTTGATCCATTCTTAACTTTACATTTTGTAAATTGTTTTCCATATCTAATCTAGCCTGCATAGGAGCTATTTGATTTACAATACCAACATTATTAGTGTTAGTAGTATTTATAGCATTTTCACTCAGCTCAACAGCTTTACCTATGTCTGCACCAGCTACACCTGACTTACCAGCAAAAGCACCAAGTTGTTGCAACTTAGTATTTAAAGCTGCATTGATATTATTTACTTTACCAGTATAATCATCTAGTACATAGTCTATTTTTTGTCTTGGTATCTTTGGGTTTACCGGTAGAATTAATGGATTATCTAATTGATTTTGTGCATTAATTGCTAATACATCTTGTAACCATGGCTCTGCCTGTGGCGGAAGTGAAGGCATAATTGGTTTAGGATCTTCACCCTCTGGGTCTAGTACGTCAGCCACTATCTCATTTGAACCAGGCTGATTTAAAAATCTTCTATCTCTATTAAATGTATGTAATCCTAATACACCATCAAACTTTTCTCCTTGTCTTGTACCTGGAAATAACTCCCTTTTTGGTAATCCATATTTTTCATTAAAGGTATCATCAATAAGTTGCATGTTCTTTTGTACTTGCAACCATTGCTTATGATACCTTGAGTTTGGATCTTTATCTAACTTTAAACCCCATTCAAAATCTTCTATTGGTGGTATAGTTACTGTCTCACCATTAGCACCTTCAAATGTTCCACCTTTCCATGCTTCTCCCCATCTTAGTTCAAAATCTTCTCTAAACACATCAGGCATAAGATCAGCTCCTGCACTATTAATTCCTGCTGCTGGTTGGTCTGGATCTCTTTTTCTACCAGCTAAAATACCTGCTCTAAATGAAACATTAGGGTATTCTTCTACAATACCTAATATTTTCTTTTCATCTGGTTTTAATATATCTATAGCTTTACTCTCATCTCTCTGTACTGTTTTTACCTCACTATCTAAAATCTCTACTCTTGGTGGTAAGTTTAGTTTATTAGGTACTTCTTCCATTAATTTATAAGTAGTCTTTCTTTCAACTGGATCATACTTTGGAATAATGTCTATAACATACCCTCTGTTTATTGCATCTTCAAAATCTTGATATTGCGGATGACCTTTTGGTAATGGATTCTTAATTTTTCTATCATTATTATTTTCTATAGCTGGTGCATCATCAGTAGAAGTGACATCCTCCTCTACAGTAATCTTATACATATCATCTACAGGTTGTCCACTATTAAATCTCATTGCTAAACCTCTAGCTTGAGCTTTTGTCAAAGGAGGTGTCCCATCATCAAACTCCCATTTCTTAGTGTCTTCATTCCATATAGGATCTTTAACATCATTAGGCCATGCTATACCTTGCTCTTTTGCATAGCTGCTTGCTGTCTGACCACCTCTTTGAGCCATCATATCTTGTTGCATTTGTTGATTATCCATAGCTAATTGTTGTTCACTAGCAACAGTAGGTTGTGGTGCATTAGTAGCACCAACCGGAGAGTATTCTATAAATTGATCTGGTTGTGGTGCTTGTGTCTGATCAACTTGTTGTATCATATTTTGTAAAGCTATAACTGCCTGTTGTTGTTCAGGCGGTAAGCTTTCCAATAAATTTAGTTGTGCTTGCTTCTTAGATATTTCTTCTACCTTTGCAGTAAAGTCTATAGGATCAACACCTTGACTTTGTAAATATGGATATGATGCTAAAGGCACACCATCTTCAAATTTCTTTTTTAGTTCTTGTCCATAAGCTAATTTAGACAAACTATTCATGTTTTTCTTCAACATAAGTTCTGCACTTAGTGTAGATATATCATCCGCATATTGATCATTGATTGCTCCAAGATAAGGATTTAAAGGATATTTTTTTGATATTTTAGCTGGTGTCTTTCTTTTACCTGACTCAATACCAAACTCAGCCATCTCATCTTTATTAAACTTTAAAGCTGCTGTGTCAGAATAGATAAAAGATTGCTCTGGTAAAAACATAGGAACACCACCACTAGAGTGTCTTGGTCCATTAATATCATATAAACCAAATTGCCCATTGTTATTTAAGTCTGCTAGTACAGTCTCTCCTCCCTCAGCTTCTACATTTGCATCTTCTCTTGGTACTCTACTTAAACTATATCTAACATCATTGTCTAAGTTATTATTAAAATTAGTTTGACCATAGTATTCTTGTGGTGTTGTAACTAAACCATAATCTACTTGATCACCAGTAGTACCACCGTACTCTTTCTTAGCAACCTTCTGTACTTTACCATCAACTAACTCAAAGCCTTCTGGCAATTTATTTATTTTTACTTTAGCCATAATTATAATATTTCAATGTCAGCACCAGCTGCTATTAATTGTGTAATCATATCTTGATCAAGGTCTACAACCTGACCACCTTTTTGTTTTTTATCTTGTTGAGCCATTGCTGCTTTTATAACTCTATCTCTATTAGCAAGGTAAGCAGCTTCTCCTTTTTCACCACCTTCTCTAGAAAATCTTTGACTAGGTTGTTGGAAAAAATTATCATACCCAGGTATTCTACTTTTAGCACCACGGAATTGTCCTGTCAAAGCATTCCAATTACCTAATAATCCAGGATCATCAGTCATTGTAGCAAATAGATTATCTGCAAAAAGATTTTCAGCTCTATCTCTTCCAGCTTTATATGCTTTAATCTCATCAAAAATAGCATTTCCTGCACTAGATAAACCTACAATTGCATCAGATGCTGCAGCAAACTGTTTCATAGCAGGGCTATCCATAGCCATATCAATAGTACCTCCTATAGGATTTGTAGGTTTAACTTCAGGCAAATTTACGTTTGCTAATAATTCTTCTAAAGTAGGTTCACCAGCAGTAACTACTACCTCATCTAACTCTTCAATATCTGTACCTTGAGCCCCTTCAATTAAATTTTCAAAAAACATTTGATCATCCTGTTGTTGAGGTGTAGGTCCTAAATCTGGAAACCTTTGTTGTAATTGTAAATCAGCTATATTTTGTGTGTCTCTCATATAATCTGTTTGAGAAAACTGTCTCATGTAATCTTCAAAACTTGGAATACCACTTTGTGCTTTTGGCAATGGACCTCCTTCTTTAAATGTTAATGGAAAACCAGTAGTTATCACTTCATATTCTTCTTCACTTAAACCTAATGGATTCTTATCAGCATTTTCTAGTATCTCTTTAATATTAATTTGCTTATCTTCTAACTTTCTTCTAGCTTCAGCTTCTCTTATATCTGCTTGCATTTGTTCCCATTCTCTATCCTCTAATTTTTTTGTATAAGCTGCTTTATAATAGTCTGCTAATGCTGCAATATTTTCTTCAGAATCATCTACCTCTACTTTATAATCATAATAAAGTGGTTTATTCATTTCAAAAAGATCTCTTTTCTGTGCAGTGTCACGGAATACTCCTCTTTTTAATCCTGTTCTTGGATCTATTTGATTGCCAAATAAATCTCCATAGATATTTAAACCTGTCATTACTGCATTACCTATAGGACTTCCTGCTCCACCAAACATTCCTGCTATTACAGCATTTTGATCATATGAATTTGGATTATAACCTCCTCCATAATAAGTAGGATTGTCTTTTAAAAATTGTTGTGAAAAATCTAAATCACCACCTTCTTCCCTTTTCATTATCTTATCTTGTACATAATCAGGTAATGCACGGAATCCTTCATTGTCTGGTTCACCACCTTCTTCTCTTGGTATAAGTCTTCCTAAATTATCTGCACTCCTACCTATAAACTTTGCTATTTTAGGAACAAAACTTTTAACTGCATTTCTTACAACTCCTGCACCAACATATGAAAGTGGATCTAATGCCATATCTGTTGCTATAGCACCCGCTGTATTATCTATACCTAATGTTTCTGAAACAGGAACTTGTGCCTCATCACCTGTTAATATAGTAGTGCCATAAAAATCAGGTATTATATTACCTGCATTAAATTCTCCATCTCCTTTATCACTTACACCTTCTATAATTTCTCTAACAAGGTTAGCTGGTACACCACTTAATTGAAGAAGATTATCTGCTTGTAGTAAAGGATTATTCTGATTCTTTATAGCTTTTGTTATAAAATCATCATCTTCATTTACAAATGCATTATCACGTATATAATTAACTGCATCTATAGTTGTTTCTAATGCTCCATCTGTAAACCTTTGCAATAATGATCTCTCACCACCATCTTGAAATACACCTCTACCTTTTAGTATATCTGCTTGAGTTACTTGACCATCTCCTGTAAGATCTGGAAAAGTTTCTCCTCCTTCTTCTTTTTTAAACTTAGCAGCGTTACGTGCAAAGTTTGCCATCTTTACTACAGAAGGTGGATACTTGTCTTTATTAGCTAATACTTTACGTGCAGCTTCTTGGACTCCCATACCTCTTGACTTAGCCCACTTTGTAAATTTACCTCTATTCTCTGGTTTGATCTCTATACCTGACTTTCCAATAATATCTGTCTCAACACCTTCTAAAAAATCTGTAGGCATTTTTTCAAGCTCTTCATTTCTAGCTAGCAGTTGTGGATTAGCATT
>CEOL01004478.1_pt1 | contig 31949 bp, 28 predicted proteins | sample 530381 | NCBI WGS metagenome assembly CEOL01 (sample SAMEA2620014, study PRJEB7988) | marine metagenome | biome: marine biome (ENVO:00000447); feature: surface water layer (ENVO:00002042); material: "saline water (ENVO:00002010), including plankton (ENVO:xxxxxxxx)" | depth 5 m
AAGAGTCTCTGCAAAGCTAATATTGAATGGAAATGTTGAGAATATAATCCTCAAGAAGTTTCCACTTGAAGCAATTTTTATATTTAGGGGGTAACATTTAGTTTCTGTTGATCTTGAAAAGACATTTGGACTTAAAAGAGTAAATGTCAATCCATCAGTAGACTTGTAGATAAATATATCATTGTCATGAACAGCACATAGTATAATAGCGTCATTAAGAACACAAACATCGAAGCTTCCGTCTATTCCGTAACCAGCAATAGCGGTTATGTTTATTGACTGGTTTGCCCAAGTGTAATTGCCATATGTGTCTGACGCAGTTCTGTAATATACTTTAATCGTGTCTTCATCGTACTTGTGATACAACAATTCTCTGTCTAGACTCTTTATGTAAGCAGCAGAGCAGTGTTCAGTTCCAAGGTTTGGAAACGGAGAATGAACATCATGAAAAAATCTTAGATCATTTTCGCCACGATATTCTGTGTCTGCCTCGGAACTCTTTTTCCAAAGGAAGGTTGACTGCTCGACTTTTCCACCGCTGTTAATCAAGAAGTTATAAGTTGTTTCAGTTGTTGGTGATCCATTCAAAAACAACTTCATATTGCCATTATTAGAAGTTGCAGAGAATCCAACATTGCCCTTCATTCCACCTTGAGAAGTTGCAGACTGAAGTGTACTCTCCCTAAGAGAACGATCAGGAACAATCATATGATATTTTGGTGGTATAGCCATTATTACCTCTTTCCGAATTTATTGAATCTACCACGATTAAAGCCAAGACTGGCACCAGAAGATCTTCTAATCTTCTTTGACATTTTAGGAGCATTTCCATTCTCCATTGCCCGAACTTGAATAGCATCAAGAAGCCTTCCGTCTGCCATTACAGCAATATCTACTTGTGACCCTCCACCTTGGAAAGACGGTGGTGCAACTGATGGTGCTTGCAAAGATGAAGATATGTTATCAACGAATCCAGTTATGTTGCTTCCCATAGCCATTAAAGATTGTCTCATTAATTCTGCTGGCTCTTGAGCAGCAATAACGAAGTCACCACTTGCAAATCTAGCAACAAGGCCATTTGTACCTGCTTTCAGCGGATGCGGCGTGTCTCCGAATGTGTTTGTTTGTGCCATGCCGTCACTAAATAATTCTAACAGAGCATCGCCAAATGGCGATCTATTCTCTGCTCTCTCAGCCCTTAGTTTTGCCTTGGCGTTCTTTTCTTCTTGTGTTCTTGCAATCCCAAGACTCAATGCCTTTTTAATTCTGTCTATAGCATCTCTAAAGAACTTTCTGATTCCATTCACAAAGTTTACAGCAAAGTCTCTTGCTGCCCTTACTAGGGCAACAGGCAATTGTATGAATATTGCCTTAACAAGCCTAAATGCAATTTCTGGAAGCTTGCGAATAATTAGAGCAACAAGTTCTATTACAATTCTAGGAAGTCTTGTAACAATTGCAATTATCAGATCTGGAAGAGCGGCGATTAGTGCTTGAATTATATCCGGTATTGCTTCTACTATAACAACGATGAATTCAAGGGCACCCTCAACAAGTCCGCTTACAATTTCAGGAAGCCCATTGAGTAGAGCCGTGAGAACTCTTGGTATAGCATCTGCAAGAGAAATAAGTAACTGCGAAACTAGATTGCCGAGTGATCCTATAAGGTCTGGTAGTGCCGCCGCAATAGAGGTCAGAAGATCCGGCAGCATGTCCGCTATAGCGGTAACTATATTTGAAACAATAGGGCCAAGATTATTTATTATACTTGTTAGGGACGCAAGTAAAGAGGTTATAATCTCTGGCAATTTTTGTATTAGAGTTACAGCAATCTCACCTATTGCAGTAAGTAAAGTATTTACTATTTCTGTCAAGGAGCCGATTATCTCAGGCAGATTTGCAACTATTTGCTGGATAGCAGTTGTTATGAATCCGGAAATCGATGTTAGAAGATTGACCATCTTCTCAGAAACTTTATCAAAGAACTCTGATGCAGCCTCACCAGAGACGCTACTTAATTGCTCGGTCAGCGTATCAAATACTGCTGTAAGCCCATCTACTATGGCTATAAAGAACTCTGGAAGAGCATCGGCAAGAGCAGTTACTATCTTCGGTATTTCACTGATAAATGTTTGAACAAGTTCAGGTATTTTATCTGCAATTGCCTGTAACACTGGCCCAGCAACCTGCGCTATCAACTCTATTCTGTCAGTTATCTTATCTATAAAATCATTTGCAAATTGCTGTGCCTGTTCTGGACTTGCAAGCTCTCCTTGACCTTGAAGAGCCTGAGACGCTACATCAAATTCAGATTGAGTTATTTGACCTGCATCTAATTGTTCTTGTAGTGCCTTCTGTTTCTCAGCAGCATCTTCGGACAACTTTGTAAATGTTGTAAGCGAATCATTTATGATTTCAAATGGATTGAAGTTTGCGCCACCAGTAAGAAAGCTTAGGCCAGACTTTAGTTTATCCAGTGAAAGTTTTGATAATGCTACTGCTGCCTTTCCAGCCTGAACGCCTATAGCAGTAATCAACTTTACAGCATCTTTTGCGGCTGACTTAAGTTTTTCTAAGCTTAGAAATGAAAGAGCAAAACCTTTTATATCTCCAGACCTTAATTTATTTAGGTCGTCTATTATGGTATCTATGCCTATTAAAGAGTCGAATCCTCTTCTGATAGCACCAAGTGATTTTGCAATCTCTTTAAATCCAGAAGGTAATTTTTCTACTGTTTCCGCTATAAACTCTGCTGCTTCCTTTTGAGCAAATCTGAATCCAATTAATGCTTTGGCAAATTTTATCCTAGAAGCATTTGAACTATTTTGAAATTCATCTAGTTTATCTAAATTCTTTCTAAGCTCATTAAAGCCTTGAACGAATGAACTCTTTGATTCCTGCTCATATTTTGAATATGAATTTATTAGGCCATCAAGAATTTGGCTTTGAAGGTCTGCATTTTCTTCAAGAATTTCTGTTCCAATAGAAAATGTAGGCTTGTCTGGATCAAATCGGTCTGCGGTTACTTGCGCTGCGTCTTTCTGAAGTTGTTCTGCGGCTGCTAAAAAATCACTTAAAGAGTTTATGTTTTCAACATTTACTTTGTTGAAGTTCTTTGCATATTCTTGATTAAGTTTATCAAGCTCTCTAGTAGCATTTACCGCTATTGCTCTTTGCGCTGCTGCCGCAACACGACTTCTTTGCTCAACTCTTTCATCTGACTCAGCTTGTAACCTTTCTTTGCTTTGAAGATAATCTGCTGCCGCTTCTCTAAGTTTATTATAAGACTCTTCTTCAGTTATCTGTCGAGCATCAAATGCGTCTTGAATTGCTGCTGTCCTTTCCCTATATGCAATATCAAGCTTTTCTTGAACATCGGCTTCATTTACCAACTCTGCTCTCAGGAAAGCTGTAAATGCTTTTTTGGATGCGGCTATTTCCGCTTCGGAGACTTTCTCTACAGTCTCAACTGAATCAAGTCGCTTGGATCTAATCTGTTCTAATTGTTTTTCAAGCTCATTTAATTCTTCTTGGTTCCTGTTTGCTCTGTCTTGTGCAATCCTTTCAGCAAGTATCTGGTTTAGTTTTAATGTCTCTTCGTCGAACCTGCCTCTTAAAGCAAGTTCAGAAGTAAAGACAGTTTCAATTGCTTTGATTCTATCTTGCTCAGAGGCTACCGCTTGTTCATTTTTATTACCAGAGGCCGCTAGGGTTGCAGCATCTATTTCTGCTTCTAGATCCAGACGATCTTGGAGGGCTGAATTTAATAACTCCAGAAGATCTACTTGCTCTGAAAGCCCCTCGTTGACTTCTTCAAGGGTATCTGCTCTTCCATCATTCAAGTCAATAGATTCTCTTGTAAGAGCTATTTCTCTTTCTAATTGCTGGCTAGAACTTGCTTCTGCTCTAACAAGAGACTTATATCTATCTCTAAGCTTTACATAAATAGCTTCTTGCTTCTCAACGGCTATGGTTCTTTCTTCAACGAACCTCCTCATAACCTTTTCGGCAGTAGCGTTCTTTTGACTCGTTCTAACAGCCTCGTCCCTAGATTGAATTAATTCATCTAACTTTCTTCTTGCGACTTCTGAAGCAGATTTTGCTCTTCTTATTTCTTGCGTTCTCTGCTCTTCAACTTGTAGTAGTTGACCAGTAGTTGTTGTGGCAAGTTTAGTAATGGCATTTTGACTAAGTAGTGCCTCACCAAATACAGTTGTAACTTTTATAAGTTCGCCTCTTTCGAACTTTTCTCTTGCTTGAGCCTCAGTAAGTCGTTCAACTGCTCCTATTTCCTGCTGTATATTTCTAAATGTTGCCGCACTTACACTTGGATCAGTTCTTAGATTTTCTATAAGTTCTGTGCCAACATCTTTTGAAGTAACTTGTAAAGAAGTAATATTGCCGATTAGTGCATCTATTGATCTACCAAAGTCTTCAATTCCTTCTTTATTTGCTTTTATTGCAAGTGCTATTCTTCTCTGTTCTTCTATAAATTTAGATTGTGCAACACTTATAAGTGCAAAACTAGCTACAGCGGTTGTTATTGCTATTATTAAACCAACTGGCCCCGTTAAAGCCGCTGCAAATGTTTTTATTGCAGCAGCCGCTCTTGGGGCTACCACCACCAAATTGCCCATTTTGCTTATCATGGTAGCAATAGCCGCTGTACCTGAAGTAAATGCTATAGAAGCCGCAGCAGCAGATAAAGCAAGCAAACTTTTTATTACAAGAGCAATTTCTGATCGCCATTCAAAAAGCTTTGCTATAATCTTTATAATGGACTCAATGAGCAGTATGAGTGCAGCACCAAGTGCCTCACTATTATTTTCAATTGAACCTATAAACTGATCAGCCCGTGTACTTATAAGATTTTTAAGTCTACCAGCAAACCCTTCGATGGCTATGTTTAGATCTCTGAATACAGTTTGAAGTGATTCTAGTATTCTAATAATTGGATTGTCTTCGGAAGATACACCATCTAAAGTAAGTAAATCAAATATTCTTAGGAAGGTTTCTTCTATTACAGATTTTAAAATAGCTGTTTGACCACTGACGGTGTTGATCATTGCGTCATAAGTCTTATCAGTTGTACCAGCAGACTCTCTAAATTTATCCTGCAAGAAAGATAGCTTTGATGTACCTTCAGTAACATCCTTCAGTATCTTTGCGAAAGAACCAGCAGCACGAATACTTACAAGCTCTTTAATTGCTGGGAGGTCATCTCCAATACCAGTGTCCGCAAGAGTTTCAAGAATCTCTTGAAAGGTATTTATTTTTGGATTTACATCATCAAGACTTAATCCATACTGCTCTAAGACTTTTTGGGCCTTTTTTGTTGGAGCAGAAAGCCTTACAAATGCCTGTCTGAACTGTGTACCAGCAGTAGAGCCCTCCAAGCCTAAGTCTCTGAAGAGTGCAACCATTGCAACTGTCTCTTCAAAGCTTCTACCAAAAGATGCACCAACAGAACCAGCATAGCGCATTGCAACCTGAAGTGTCTCTACATTCAAAAGAGAGTTTTGTAATGCTGAAGTAAATGTGTCTACAACTCTTGTTGACTGAGAAGCGTTCAAACCAAACTGTGCCATAGTTGCAGCAAGCAATGTGGTTGATGTTGTCATGTCGGTTGCGTTAGCACCTGCAAACTTTAATGCGTCATTTGAAGAGGCAATAATGTCTGAAGTCTGCATACCTGCACGAGCAAGCTCTTGCATGCCTCTTGCTGCCTCTGTAGCCGTAAATGCAGTTGTTTCACCTAGTAGTCTTGCTTGTTCCTCAAAAGGCTTTAGATCCGCTCCTGTCTGCCCTCTAATCGCTCCTAATGTTGTTACAGCTTGCTCAAAGTCAGCACCTATCTTTACCGTTGCGGCACCTAACGCAACCACGGCAAGTGTTGCAGCTTCTAATGCAAAAACAAGACCTGATGATATTCTATCGCCAATAGATGATATAGAACTATTAATACGACGGAAAGCATCGTTTTGCTGCTTCGCCATTCGAATAGTTTCTTGTGTGGCTTTTTTATGATTCCTAAGTCTTCGTCTTACTTCGACCGCTGCCGCTTTAGAGCTTTGTCTTCTTAGTCTTGCTTGCTCTTTTTCAGATCTTTGGGTCGCACGAACCTTTTCTCTTTCTGCCCTTACGGCCTCTCTTACAGCCTTTTTGGTTAGCCTCTCATGGAGTCTTGCAGCCTTTCTATTTGCTACCTCTAACTTTTTATCTACTTGTTGCTTAGTAAATAATTTAGCCTTTTCCGCATTCTTATCTGAAATTTTCTCTTTGGCTCTTAACCTTTCTTTTTCTCTTGCTTTTTTAAGCTCTATTTGCTGGTTTAGTCTAATAAATTGTCTTTTGATTCTAAGCTTCTCAGCTTCGTTTAATTTTATCCCTTTCTTCTCAAGTGTTGCGATTGCTGCTGCTGTTCTTTTTGCTACATCCCTTCTTCTAAGGCTGGCGGCACCTTCCATTGCCATTGTATGCTTGATTGCATCATGACGAATCTGCCTTTTTAAATTTTCTGCGGCCTTCGCTATTTGAATTTCTCTTTTGGTTAAACCTTCTTTCTGCTTTGCAGCGGTTTTTTCAGCAGAGACTTCCCTCTTTATCCTTGTGATTTTCTTCTTTGATTGCTGCGCTTGCTTTTTATCATTAGCGTCTAGCATTCTTTGAAATGACGCAAAAAGAAGCTGTAAGGATTTTAGTGCCCTTTCAGCTTGTTTATTGTCTACATCTATCTTTATTGAAATGTCACTTGGTTTCGCCATTACTATTACCTACAGTTTACGAAATTGGAATACCCAGCGATTTTATTTTACCTAAAAGCGCAGCATCTTTCTGTTCGGGTTTCAAGTTTTTAGACTTTGTAACAGAAGATGTTCTTTTTCTCTTCGACTTTTTGCCTCCAAGCGCAACAGAGATAGGTTCGAATACCATTTCTAACATTGCAACTTTGTGTCTGTATATACATCTACTTGATAATTCGATCTGATTCCAAGACAGATCAAGAACTTGTTCAATTGTATATCCAGAAGAAAAAAGGACTCCTAGCACCTCTTCCATGTTCTCAAATGCTTCTTTCTCAGATCTAGCTTGTCTGGCTTTCTTTTGCTTTTCGCTTAAGCCACGCTGCTTAGTGCTTGTATCGCCTGACCCGTCCTTCGAGCTAGGCGTATAAACAAAGGGACGATAGCCGCTGCCATCTCCTCAAGCGGGAAAAGGTCTGCCGCTGCAAACACATTGTCTTCAAAATCTACCTTGAGCTTTTTGGCTGCCTTCTTAGAGGCTTCTAATTCTTTTGGATATGTGTCTGCGAATACTCCACTGAGAATCCCCAATATTTCTTCATTAGAAGCAAGTGATACCAGCCCATTGATAAATCCATTTATAGACCCCTCTATTTCTATATCCGTTCCAAGTTCACGGATCTTGTCTATTTGCCGGAGTATCTTAATTTGTTTCCGAGCAGAGCACACACCAGATACAGTAAATTTTTCTCCAAATATATTTGTAATCTCTATCTCTTCTGGTGGTACTAGAGTTTCTAGTATCCCTTGTATTGTTTGACTGGCTTCTTCAATTGAAAGTTTATCTTCTTCAGACATTTTAATTCTCCTAAAACATATCTTGTTGGTTAGAGTGAACTTTGAATAATGGTATATTTTTTGGTTGTCATTATTTGAAATAATTGCTATTTATTTCTATCCGATGAACAAAGGACAATCAACATGAATTTTAAACAATATTTAGATCAGAAGTTAATTCAATTCAATGTCACCGAAGAAGAGTTTATTTCTCATATGCCAAAGTCATATAAAAAGCTTGCTGAAAATTGGTTTGCAGGAGTTTCAAAGCCAAACAAAAAAAGTAGATTTGAAATAAATTCAGTATTCAGAAAATTATTTCTAATCGAAGTCATAAAGGTAAATGCAGATTTGAATCTGGAAAATAAAGTTCTTATAGAAATACTTACAGATTATTTTGTAGATCAGTATGAACTAGATCCGAAAGAACTTCATGAAATACACGCTTATGAGTGTCAGGTTGTAAATGACACAATTAAACGCATGGTTCTTGCATTCGATAAGATTGAAGAAAATACAAACAACTTGTACAAATTCGAAGACTTGAAATAATTACTTTGGCGCAAAAAAAAGGGGTGCAGCCCGCACCCCTTTAGAAACACCCAAATTATCTTTACGATACTCTTTCGATTTTGAGAAGTTGTTGTTCTGCTGGAAGAGCAGCACCATCCCAGCTATCGCTGGCTCTCAGGAGATTGAATGAGAATTCAAACTGGTGCTCATCTTGACCAAGAGGAATATTAAATCCGCTTTCAGATTGCGCCTTCCAAGCGTAAATGTTTAATGTGTTACCCGTAACCGCCATTTCATGTTCGATGTGAAGAGCAGTCAGGATGTTGATTGGATCGCCACCGAATGAAAATGTGCTAACACCACCGCCAGAGGTGGTCACACCAGCACCAAGTGCAAACTTAAAGTTGTCAAAGTCCCACTGAATACTCGTGAAGTTTACCATTACAGACTGAGTTTGAACAAAGCTGTATTCGATCAAAGCAGGGTTACCCTGAACGATGTTTTTCTTTTCACTTGTAAGTTCGATGTTTACACCATCTTCGCCGATGTAACCTACATCTGTAGTTGGTGTTGTTCCTGCTGCGCCCATAAAAACACGGGCTGGGCCGAAAGAAATATTATTGGTTGAACCGGTAGGTATATTTAATGGCATTATTATCCCCTATTCTGAATATGTATATCATAGATAAATTAATAGTTTAAGTTTTACAATAGTGTGATCAAGAACTTGTTGTTTCGGGGGTATATCTTACCTCATTTAATTCGGAACATCCACGACACACTATTTTAATATAACCATCTTTTCCAGCTTTCATCCAACAAAAGAAATCTCTATATCTAATTCTAAGCTCATCACTTACCGGATCATATATCCCAAGCCTGAATCCACACTTCTTGCAAGACCAGATTTTATCCATTGGGCTTATTTTTTCAGCTTCATCTATTCTGCTTTGATATATATCTACAAGTTGAGAAAGTTCATGCTCCATTCCCTTGACTTGTCTTTCTAACTTTTCTAATCTTTCCATTCTTTATCCCGCTGTATGCAGACAGAAGTGTCCACGTTTTGCCCAAGCCAAAATACCGTCAGACCAATCCTCGACTGGCCTTGATTCCTCATAACAGTATCCTTTCATAGATAGATTTGCATTCGACAATCGCTGAGACTGTAAAGCCTGATAAACCGCAGAATATATTTGACTACATTCAGCAGTGCTAGATCTTGAATAGCAATAAATATCTAATTCCAATTTCTGAGTAGCCTTACCATGATTGGCATAGCCACCTTTATTTTCAACAATTATAAGTGGCATCTTTACATTTGCCGTTTCTAATTCATTAAAGTGCTGCGTGTATATTCTGTCCTCAACTATATCCGTGACAGAAGAACTGGATAACAATTCAAGCCTTATAAGTTGTGACGCTATTCCTATTTCATTCATCTTCCGATCCTTAATATCTTACGAATATCTTTTTGGTTCAATACTGTTCCAGTATTCATTAAATGTTGAGTCATGAATTTTATTGTGTGTTGTCTATTTGTTTTAGAAAGAACTTCATTTATTACATCTCTTCCCAACATGAACTTCGTTCCTTTGACAACATGTTTAACATATGCTGGAGAATCTTTTTTGAAGAATACATACAAGGTTTGCTGACTTCCCATCTTAGAAGAAACTACTTTAAAATCTAGAGACTCTGCAAGCTTACCAGTTCTTGTCATTATCTGATAACTTTTCAATCCACCAAGCTTAGAAGTTTGAATACTGCCGTGCTTTTTTGCATATGGATGGCCCAGTGCCCTGAGTCTGCCCAGAGGAATGGCTGGCTTGGTAATATCTTGAAGGACTCTCCTATATAAAATATTACCAAGCCTTTCCATTTGAATTTTGGATTGCCGTCTCTTTTCTTTTCTAAGCTTAGAGACGGCACCAGCCTTTACTCGACCACGCTTTGTGATAGTTTTAATCTTGTAAGGCATATTTATATCCAGATAAATTACTCAGGCAGTATTATGAACTCGCCAAACTCGTCAATACCTATTCTATTATAGTCAAAATTAGGAAGTTCCAAACCCTCACTCAAATCTTGACTGGTTTTAATTATCTTCGCTTCTGGAGCCATTTGGTTTAATGCCTTCAGCATGTCTACAGATGTTTTGTAGTAAGGGTGAGCCTTATGGATTCTTGAATGGCTTTTCATCAGATAGGCTTTGGCTTCTCTTAGCAAGAGTAAGCCCATTTCTTTGAATGGCATATAAGCGGTTCCACCGGACATACATGCCCTTTCAAAGCATAGCTTTGCTTTGTCTGAGTATCCATCATTTATAAGTTGCATGCCAAGAGCAACCCAAGATCCAGAATCATACTGATCTTCTTCTAATTGTTTTATTAATAGATCTTTGTATTTTATTAATTTCTCTGAAAGAATTTCAGGAGGCTGATTTAGACCATGATTAATGTATGAAACAGGTGACATTAGTATTTTTGGCTTTATTCCATTTAAGGTCATTTTTTTCAATGATATATCGAAGCCCTCATGGACTTTGCCATTCATTCTCATTGATCCACGACCATCAATCCTAAACATTCTAATGCTTTCAGAATATGCTTTGTCTGATCCATTATTGATTATATTGTCAAATCTAAATGACCAGCCCAAACAATCATTTGCTTCACACATTCTTGTTATTGCAGAACAATCATGAGATTTTGGAGTCTCATCAGGATCTAAGAAAAGAATCCAACTTATAAATTTATTTTGATTGTATTCAATCTCATCAAATGTTGCATTTCTACATTCTGCAAGACCTTTATCTTTTGAGAACTCACAATGTATTACATCAACTTTATAAAGTTTTATATAGCAAGCAAACTCTTTACTAGGCCCTGTTTCAAACCAGTCTTCGATTTCTAAAATTTGTTCAAGGCTCATCTCAATCCAAGACTTGTCAGAATCATTCCATGAGTCTGTCCAACCCAAAACTATTCGATCTACAACACCATAGAGCCTATCCCAAGTTGAAGAGTATTGGAATGGATCTTCTTTAGAATAAGCAAGCATTGATAATGCTAGTCCGTTTCGATTATTATACAAACTAACTGGAACATTTTCTTGTCTTGCAATGTGAGAATAATCTTCAGCCCCTAATACTTGCTGATCTTTTTCTTTATCAATAGCGGTATAAAATTTGGTCTTCATATGCCGATCTATTGCTCGAACATGAGACAAGTGTCGAAATCTTATTGCTGATGCAAAGTAATTACAAGATGAAAGTTCAGGTGAATTACCGCAGTGCAAGCCAATTTTATTTCCAGCATGGATTCTAAATTTTAAACCTTTATTTACTTTCCATATTCTAGGGCCAACCATTCCACTCATATATCCGTGAGTAAATGGAGGATCATTTCTAACTAATTGTGTAGTTTCCCAATGATTAATCCATGAAACATTACATATTATATGATCGGGATTTGGATGGGCTAGAACTCTTCTAAAAGATTCTCTTGTAATTCTATCTTCAAAGAACTCATCTGCATCAATGCTTATAATCCAGTCAGCATCTAAAGATTCAGCCATTTCATGAGTTTTGTTTCTTTCATTTCTTTCGTTGAAATTTTTATTCCAGAAATCTATATTTGTAATAAAAGAATCTTTATTATCTCTACTCTTTATAAGGTCAATCCAATTTTCTGTATACTGCTTTAACTTTTCTAGGCTGTCAGCATTGGCACATTGCTCTAGATAAACTCTATCAGACTCTTCTAGTTGATTAAAAAGACCAGAGTCATAAGAGTTCAGAACCTCACTTGGATTATTTGTAATTAAGATAGCCGCACCATCTATTATATTCATTGATTTCTTCAAAGATAATTTAAATTGAACTAAGTCATTTACACATTTAAATGAAACTCTATAAGCCGCTATTACACTTCCAATATTTTGAGTTTCATCTTTGTACTTTAAATAATAATTAAGCCTGTTATTCATTCCCCTTTTTTCAGACTTAAAATATTTATCTAAAGTTAAATGCCCTATATGATGTATAAATGTATCAATTGCAATACAGGAAATATAACCAAGTTCATAAACCCTCTTTGAAAGGTCATTATCCTCATACCCTCCGATTCCAAATGTTTGCGAATCTAGAAAGCCCCCATAATTGAAATTGTCTTCAAGCTTCTCAGCAAGTTCTTTCTTTATCGCAAAACAGAATCCACTTAAATAAGGATACATAAGTGTTTTATCAGGAACTAGATTACTTAGAACTTGAGCAAAGTAGTCTATGCCGTTCTCCTTAATTACTTTAAGTTCATTTTCTGATACCCTTTGGAGATTATAAACCCCAGTGCTTCTTGGGCCAACAAGACCAATTTTGTGATCTTTATATATGTCTTCTATTTCTTTAAGATCTCTAACATCTCCTGACATATGAAATCTTTGCATTGAATCTCTTGTAATAAAGTTTCTTTTTTCAAAATGACTGCAAAGTTTAGTTTGCCAATCTTTTGTTACTTGTACATCATCACTACATACTATTATGTTGTCTGGAAGTTCGTCTAATTCAGACTTCATAACTGCATATGCTTTATTGATTGCTCCTGAAAACCCAATAGGCTTATCTGACCAAACAACTTTAAAATCTACATTTGAATTAATATTGCTTAAAATCTTTTCGCATTCATGAATATGAGTCAAAGAGAGTATAACTTTGTTGGCTTCATCCATATTAAATGGGTTTACTGAAAAAACAATTAAAGTATTTTCACTCGCATTTTTTATTGCAACATTAAAAAATTTAGGAAGAACACCTATATCTGCCATTGTTGGGACAATTATCAAATAGTCATACATTTTACATACCTCAGTATCTCGTACCTTAATTGGTATGTTTTATTTAGCAGGTCAGAATTAATCTTTCAAAAAAATAGGCGTTTTTTTATTCGTCTATTGATTTCCTAAGAAGCTCATTCTCTTTTTCTAAGAATTCTACTCTAGTTCGAAAGGTGGCAAGCTGTTCCCTCAACTCTGCAATTTGATCCTGAAGGGCTTGTATTTCGTCTTGCTTCTGTTGGTATGACTCTTCAAGCTTAGATCTGAGTCTTGCAACCTCGTCTCTAAGATCGTCTCTATATAAATGAGTCTCAGCAAGTTCCTTATTCTTCTCTTCCTGCTTTGATATCTGTTTCTTTTGGTAGTACTCCCAAGCCTTAGCGGAAGACAGCGCACCTATTAAGGTCACTACTACTGTAATAATGTCACTGCTTTCCATGACTGGCTCTCCTAACACAAATAACAATATACTCTTTATTTAGTTTCCACAGAGTATACGATGCAAAAATAAATTGAATTAAATAACTTAAGTAGTATTGGGCTGGCATATACACTTCACAAACATATATCAAACTTGCGATTGATACACAAAGGCCCCAATACAATCTGAAGAATTTAACTCTCCAGCTTAATTTATTTACAAGTGCAGTGTAAAGAATACCAATTCCCGTTATGCAGCACACAGCAGCCAAAATAAGAAATATATGCTGGCAACCTTGTATGTCAGGATTGCCAAACTTCACTTTTGTGCCACATGAGTCTGCAATTATTTTTAATTGATAAGAATTACTAAACGCCAAAAGAACTCCTTGCATGAGTTCTAGACTTTGAGTATCGCCATAGATTGCTATGCCTTTCAACTCTTTCCATATCTTTTTAAGCTTAGAAATAAAATCCATGACACCTCTCCAGTATCAATTGTATCTATTTATAGCCCTAAAAGCTGTGCGCCGTACTCTAGATTTTGTATCAGCTTAGTGCTACGAACGGCTCGTAAATTTCCATGTTACAACGCCAAAACATTGCTCTACCTCTGAATTGCTGTATAAGCTGAACACCTCTGATAGAGAAAATTTCATTTGTAAGCTTCTCTGTCATTAGGTCATTTACTTTCGGGTAGAAAACTTCGGTATAGGGAATATGGACGAATGGCCCTTCTTTAATGTAACTTCCGAAAACATCCACTCTCTGGTCTGCTGCGTGAATGGTCTGAGATCCTGTTCTTGTAATATTGACCGGATAATCATCGACCATTGTTTTAAATATTTCTATGACACCGCCAGCAAGTCCCATGTATTTTATTTCAATAGTAGATCCGGAAGAAACTATATTGCTGTCACAAGATATTGTAGAAATGTCATCGAACTGAAGTGCTGTGCAAGCAAATCGACTAGAAGCGTAGTTCAGCGTCTCTGATTGTGCTGAGCCACCCAGTGAGCCCGTTACCGTTATAGAACCGGTTGTATTGGCACTCAGGTTGATCTGAACCACACATTGTGTGCTAGGTTGGCTTGTCATGCTTATAGAAGACGCAGGAGCCTGTGGCTCCAGTGCAAGACTGGTGCGCCTTCTAATAAGAACGATATTGTTGCAAACACTTATAAGCATTATTGTTCTTCATCTTTCTCTATGCTTTCATTTTCATTAGAATTAATTATAACATTAGGTTCTGCAATAATTATAGATGGGGGAACAAATGACTCTGGTTCTGGATCTGGTTCCGGTTCCGGTATTGGTTCAGGAATGGGAGCAGGTTCTGGCTCAGGCACAGGCATTGCAACGGCTTGTGGTGGCGGCTCAGGAGAAGCCTCGACCTGAAATGAGCCTTGTGAGTCGTCATAGACGGTCAAAGACACAAAGTGAGCACCGCCCCGTTTCAGGTTAAATGAAACTCGCCCTCTAAGATTAGGTTTATTCTCAACAAAGAATGTATTTTTTGGAACCTTCATATTTGCGGTAATTGATTTTCTTGGGAAAGAAATTATAAAAACTCGCATTGCCAAGTGTTCTGATTCTTCCATCAATAATCTAAGTTTATTTATGTCAGTAACATACTCGACCAAAACAGAACATTGTAATGCTCTTTTACTAAAGCAACTTGTAAGTCTGTGTTGAATTCTTGGGCCATCGATAAGAACACAATGCTGTTCATCCTGAAAATATGTTGCTCTTAGGACATCTATATTCGATGCAAATCCGATATGTTTAGCCATGTCTTGCTCCTAATTGGTAAATGTTATTTACCTTACAAAAGTGTGATACGATAGATTTCTTAATTAAAAATAAATTAGACACAAAATCTTTATCAAATATGTAAGTAATATAGAATTTCTTTTCAAATGATTCTTCACATAATGAAGAAACGATTGATCTTATCTTTGAAGCTCTATTTATCTTTTCGGTATTATAGTTCTCAGCATCTTTGGGAAATGCAACATATATATCAAATTCAAAATGTGACAGATCCAGAAGTATTCTTCTTAGGCTAGATTCATACTGATACGGATCTAGGTTGTCTTTTATTTGTTTAGAGCCGAGAAGAATATATACAGTTGTGCTAAAGTCTTTCTTTATTATGGACAAGTTAGAAATGTGCGAAGACACAGGATTTATATCTGATATGTCTTCTAAGTTTATTTCATAAAAAAATGGAACCTTTTCTACTCCAGTTGAAATAAACTCCTGTTGAACCTGAACCGCTATATTCACATTGTTGTTTTCAAATGTTGTATATTTATCGGTAATAAACAGACAACAATTATTTGAAAGTCTTGTCATGAAACTAATTCCTTGAAGAATGATTCTACTACAAGTTCAATATAATCCATTTGCTCTTCTGTGATCACAGGAGAAGTTCCCAAGAAGAAAGTATTTGTTGTTACTTTGGTTGATACAGGAAAATTTGACCCATGATTATCTAACGGAATTAATTCCTTATAGGCTGGTTGATAAGCAAAATTGCCAGCAAAGTAATTTCTGGTTTGTATTTTATTACTCTCTAAATACATCGTAAAGTCCTTTCTTTTGAACGGAGAGGAGTCTTTCACCGTAAGCGGAAATGCAAACCAGCTTGGGTCAGAACCCTCTGTAGCCTTCGGCAAAACAAAGAACTCATTATATTTGCTAAATATGGAATACAGTCTGCTAAAGTTTTTCTTTCTAAGTCTGTGTATCTCTGGAAGCTTTTTTAATTGCATAAGCCCTATTGATGATTGAAGTTCTATAGGCTTTAAATTAAATCCTATTTCTTCATAAACATACTTATGGTCAAAGACTTCATCTGGAAGCTCAGGTATCCAGTTGCTAAATCTCTTCTTACAAGTTCCATTCTTCATCATGTTGGCTTTCTTTCCAACACAGTAACAGCCTCTTCCCCACTCTCTAAAGCTTCTAATAACCTGCTCTTGAAGACAAGTTTTCGTAACAACAAAACCACCTTCGCCCATTGTCATGTGGTGAGCAGGGTAAAAAGAACAACTAGCAAACTCTCCAAAGCTTCCAAGCTTTTTTCCTTTATAGGTAGAGCCTAGAGCATCGCAGCAGTCTTCTAGGAGAACCAAATCATATTTCTCAACGATAGACATTAAGTCGTCCATATTTGGCGGGTTACCTAAGACATGAGCAAATGTTATTACCTTTGCTCCAAGCTTTGCAGCTTCCTCGACCTGCTCAACATCTAAATTTAAAGTATCCAGTTTAATGTCTACGAACAAAGGCTCAAAGCCATTTTGAAATATAGGGTTTATCGTTGTTGGAAATCCAGCGATTGGAGTAATTACCTTTGTACCCTTGGGAAAGTTCCACAGCCTTTTCGACCTAAGTGCTGACATCATAAGTAGATTTGCACTAGATCCGCTATTGGTCAGAATGCCGTGCTTTCTTCCAAGGTGTGGCGGGAACTTTTTCTCAAATCTAAGAGAGTCAGATCCCATTACAAGCCAACCCTTTAATAAGGACTTGACTGCATTCACATACTCATTTGAGTCCATGTAAGGGCCTGAGTATTGAACCCAGTCTTTTCCGGCTTCCCAATTATTTTCTTTTTCGTTTATATAAGTTTCTACAAGTTCTAATATTTTGTCTGTTTTCATTTTTTGCTCAATCACATATAATTTGGTTTACATTCATTTCTAAATATTTGGGACTCCACCCCAACGCCTTAACTTTGTCGTTTGAAATAGAGTACCGCAAGTCTTGGCCTGTCCTGTTGGGAACAAATTCAACTATGTCTTCACATATGTTCAGTCTTTCTTTGATATGATTTACAACTTCAAGATTGGTCATTAAGCAGTTGCTAGATATGTTGTAAATCTCATTTATAGAGCCATCTGTTATTATCTTGTAAATAGCATCAACATTGTCTTGAACATGTATCCAATCTCTAACATAAGATCCGTCTCCGTGAAGAGGTACTTTTGTATTGGTTTTGATAGAGTGAATTATTCTTGGTATTAATTTCTCAAAGTACTGCCGAGGCCCATAATTGTTTGTACTTCTGGAAATAAAGTAGTCAATGTCGTATGTTCTACCGTATGACATAACAAGCATCTCTGCTGCTGCTTTTGCAGCCGAATATGGGTTTGATGGTTTAAGCTTGTCAGGCTCTGAAAATGAGCCTTCTAGTATATCTCCATAAACCTCATCAGTGCTTATCTGAAAGAACACGGGTCTATCACGCTTTACCTTTCTTCTTATAAGATCCAAAAGATTATGTACTCCAATTATGTTGCTTTCGATGAATGGAAAACTGTTGACTATAGAGTTGTCCACATGACTCTCTGCGGCAAAGTTTACAACATAGTGGCAGTAGGGCAGGTGTGTAATGTCCTTTATATCTTGCTTTATAAGTGTGTAATTTGGATTCTTATCAAAACTTAATTCTGAGTTTGCAGCATAAGTCATCTTGTCAATGTCAATGACAGTGTGATTCTCTTTCAGTAAAAGCTCTACAAAATGAGATCCTATAAAGCCTCTTCCTCCAGTTACAACGAATATTTTACTTTGCATTTTTTCCCCTAAATCAGTAGTTTGATAGATTCATATATATTTAAGTTTGGAACGAAGCCCAATTTCTGTATCTTTCTTGTGTCTATAATTATATCTCTAGCCTGAACAATCTTATGAAAGTTTGGTGGTTCTACACTTGTAATTTCAGAATTAGATTGAGTAATACCTTTGGCATACTCTATCATATCAGATATTGTATTCGACTCGCCTCGACCAACATTTATTATCTCATTCACGGGCATCTTTTTAATTACAAGATTTATAGCCGAGCAAACATCGTGAACATGAAGATAATCTCTTAAGTGTTGTCCACCGTCATACAAGCTTACAGGATCGTCGTTCTTAAGGTTGTCTATCATCTTTTGTAGTGCGTTCTTCTTCAATGAAAAAGAGTCGCCCTTTCCAATAACATTGCACAACCTAATTATTCGATACTTCATATTGAAAGTTTCACAATAGGAAATAAGAAGCTGTTCTGCTGCACGCTTTGTAATTGAGTAAAAACCCTTGGGATCACAATATGTTTCTTCTGAGCATGGGTTTAATCCATGGTCACCATAAACAAACCATGAGCTTATAAAATTAAATACAAATCCTTTTTTATTCTTATTTGATTCTAAAACATTTATAAGCTTAGAAAGATTTGTATTTATATCCAAGAAAGCATCTGCAAATACATTGTAGTTTGTTGTTGTGCTGATAAAGTACAACGCTTCATTTGACTCGGATGAGTCTTGGTTTCTGGGTATTTTTATTAGGTTGTAATCTTCTTTGTATTTTTTCACAAAGTGTGAGCCTATGAATCCACTTGAGCCATAGACGGATATAGTTTTTTTATTCATTTAATTTAATAAAGTTTAGTTTTGATAATAGTTTTTTTATTATAGTAATTAATTACTAATTATATTAATTTTTAGTATTAATACAATAACAGATTATCAGGAAAAAAGGGCCTCTTTTTTTCAAGAAGACCCATTTTATGTCCAAAAAGAATTATTCTTCTTTCTTTCTGCGCCTTCTGCGCTTCGGTGCTTCAGTCTCTTCAGCCTTTTCTTTTTCTACGGGCTTAGGAGCTGGAGCGGGGGAAGATGCGACAATCTCAACACTTGCCTTCTTGAACTTGTGTTGTCTAATCAAAGCTCTTTCAATTCTATTATTATCTACTTTCAATATTACAAGCCCATTGTGAACCTCACCCTTCAAGGTTTGGCCCAAAACTCTGAACTCTAAGTTCGTGCAATGTCTTTGTTGCTTTACTAAAGTAACCATTTGGATTCTCCTACACTAAAAAGATATATCACATTGTACCTGATTTCCCCAAGAATCCCAACCATAAACTTTCTGCCTCGCAAAGAGTTCTATCTTGTTTTGACTTGGAAACATTTTATCAATCTCAGATCTTATTCCTTCTGGCTTTTTGGAATGAGCCTCTCTTTTGTGAAAGAAATATTGCCTAACATTCCGAGCACCTCTTGGTTTTGGTATCTTGTTGAACTTTCCAATTAGACATAATTCACACTGACTCATAGTGTAAAATCCGGGGTTTGTAACCCCTTTATTCCATACAAATCCAACAGTTGTATACTTGAAGCCCCAAGCTTTCATTAAATCAATACCTTGATCAAGATGCGGATTTGTACACCACATGAAGAGCAATGTCCCATCTGGATCTACTATATTACTAATTGGAAGCTTTTTAAGTTCAGATAACTTCATGGTAGAATAATGATTGATTGCCCCACCTGTATCCTTGCCGCCCTTTCCATTATGCTGTTTGCCTCCCTTGTAATCCCAAGGAGGGTCTGCATATATAATTTGATATTTTTTCATATTCTAGGTAGACCTGTATCCTCTAGCGAAAAGCCTTCTGTGCTTTCCAAGAATTCTTTGTGCAAGTGTAGGTATTGTTGAACCCAAACCACCTTCCATTTGATACTGGTAATCACCGCTTCGCTCCATCTTATAACCAAGATGTGCTTGCTGATTAAACATTGAAACAGCAATCAAGTTCCCAGCATAAAGTAGATCCGCAGGAACTGAAGCAAAACCCGCAGTGTAAGTTACTTCTACAACATTTCTACCAGTTGGAAGAACCACACTAAGAGGTATAAATTTAATTACGCCTATATCCGGAATGAGTTGATAATCAACATCTATTGTTTGCAACTGACCAGAAATGGTTAGAGCAACAATACTTGATACTGGTTTATATTCAAGTGCAACGGCACTGGTTCCACCAAATGTAACATCAATGTAATCGGTGTAAGTGGTTAAACCAGATGTTGTAAGTCCTATTTCGTCCAAGACAATTTGGTCAACCGCATCTTGAAGATCTGTTAAAGTATCATCAAAGCGAGTAATTGCGGTAGTTATACCTAGCATTCGTTTTAGTCTTGCAACATCTGTAAAAGTAGCCATTGTTCACCTATTGAGTTTCTTTCTTCTTTTTTCTACCACGCTTTTTTGGCTTTTCATCAACTGTAAATTCAACAACTTGACTAGATGTTTGATTCTCAGTTTTTTCACTCAGCCAACTGGTGTATCTTTGAGTTTCGTCTTTCCAGCCAAGCTTTACAAATCTCTTAAATACATTCTCTGAATTTAAAAATGCTGTTGCAGCAACAACCCCGTCCATTTCAATAGGAACTGAGTTTGTTACTTCTTCATATCCACCAACTCTGATGCTAAGGTTTGGGTTTCTGTCATATCTTCTAAGCACAAACTTAAAATTATTTCTATCAGCCATAATAGTTTCCTCTATAATAATGGTTTCAATAAAAATATATCACAACAATAATTAATCATCAAAAAAATAAAAGGCCCAGTATTCCTGAGCCTTTTTTTATGTTCCAGTTTGAACTAGACACCAACGATCATTGAAGCCCCAATTGGGTTTGCAATAACAGCGGCACCGTCCCAATACATGTCAAATTCATCGAACTGAGAACTTGACTTAGCAAGTGGCATAACGGTGGTAGGTGTAAGTTCTGGAATGTAGCAGTAACGCTTGTTAAGAACCATAAGTCCTCGTGCAGTTCCACCAGCACCAGTGATCAGACCAGCAGTGTGAGCCATGTCATCTGGCATTTGAGTACTTACAACCAATGGAATTCCATCGTAGGTACGAACTCGGAAACCAGCAGCGATTTCGGTTACATCATTGAAGACTTGTTGTGCTTGCATGATTGCATTTACTTGACGAAGTGAAGCATATGAACCAACAATTACAAGGTCAGAACGGTTAGCAGAACCCTTAACCAAGTCAATGGCTTGATCCAATTCATCAGCAGTCAAAGAACCTTGAGTTGCACAGGAAATAACTTGAGCTTGTGAAGCGTAGCTATTAATTTGTGTCAAGAAACCAGCAGGTTGATTAGCAACTGCTGAGTACAAGTTTCCAAGTACAAGTCCACCTTCAAGAGCATTTGAGAAGTCTTCTGCTTTAGCCATCATTTCCAAGCCAAGAACATCAGCGTAAGAACGACCAGTTGCTTGAAGCTTACGAGTTATCTTACCGCGAGTAAGAAGAGTCTTGTAAGCAAATGACGCTTGAGCGTATGAACCAACTTCTGAGGTTGCAGCGGTACTATCAGCCACCCATTCACCACCAGTAGTACCGGCAGTTCGTTGGTTGATGTACTCAGCATCGCCAGATCCAGCACGACGATCAAGAACAGCTTGAACACCAAACTCACGAAGAGTTAGCATTTGAACGGTTCGATTAATGAATTTTTGAAGAAGTTCAGATCCAGCACCAGAAACATTTAATTCTGTTGCTCGTTGAAAAGCTTGTCGGGTCGCTTCATCTGACCCCATCCAATTTGATTTACTCATTTTAATATTCTCCTTTTTGGTAATTACCAATCAGATTTTAGGCCAGTAATCAAACCTTCCATTTCCGCTGCTCGCAATCCACGAGTAAGCATCTCTCCGATTTGATTAGTTGTTAATTGTGAGTGACCATTTTCTTCTGCAAGATTTTCAGCGGCACGCTCAACGAAAGATGGGAAGACTGAAAGTCCTTCACCTTTTGCAGCATTAGCTGATCTTACAAATTCATTGGTAGCACCAACTCCGGCTCGAACAAAAGCGGTTGTATGACGACCAGTTCGAACTGGAGTCTCAACAGCACGCTGAAGCATCGCTTCAGCTTTTTCAAGCCTAGAACGAAGTTGATCAATTTCAGAGTCTTCAGATTTGACCGAAGGCTCCGCAACTGAACGACTATTTACATTTTCAAGAACGGCCTTTGTGACCGTCTCAGTGATTTGACGGATTTGATCTTCAGTCATTTCATCTCCTGTATTGTTTGCATTAATTGAATTGTCGATTTTATTAGAATTGTCAAATTCTGTATCAACATTTTGAGAAAGTTTCAAAGGTGGTGCTTCTTTTCCAAACTTTGAATAATAAGCAGATACATGTTCATATATCGCCTTCTTATCATCGGCTGGAATATCAACGCCACCTCTTGCACCGTTCAAAGCTGCCATGGCTGCTTGTACAGCATGTAGAACTACATGTAGTTCCCCATCCATCATATAAGCAATTGGAAGTTTGTACGACGCTTTAACCTCCAGATTTTCTGGGTTGTAATACAAATGTGCTCTCATATACGAATCCCAATCGGGGTCATCGCTGTCCCCAAGGATTGCATTTTGAGCTTCTGTATTCCAATCCCAAATTGTATCAGGAGGAGCCAGTGGAAGATCTTGAAAGGGAGTTACAGATCGTATCTTGTAATAATCCCGTTCTTCTTCTTCCGAATCTTCATAAGCGGATTTGGTTTCTTGATTTTCAAGGTCAGACATTTCTTCATACTTGGAAAGCTCTTCTTTCATTCTTTCCATTTCTTCTTTCATACGCTCCATTTCTTCTTCCATTGCAGCATACTCTTTAAGGTATTTACCATATTCTTTCAGGTATTTACCTCTATCCATGTCCTCTTCCTCATCCTCTTCGTCTTCAGCCTCATCTATTTCAAGATCTTCAATGTGGTCTTCGTCATCCTTAACAGCACCTTCATTGTGATCTTCTTTTTCTTCAGCATCTTCATCCATTAATTTTTCTTTGGCCTCATCATGATCGTTGAATGGCATGTAATAAACTTTGCCATCAACAGTATGTTCATGTGATCCTGAGCCACCAAGTCTTTCGGCTTCTTTCTCGGCAGCTTCTTCATTATCATAAAGAGGAAGCTTAATGTTATCAGTTACAAGGTATCCAATTATACCCTCATCTTCATAATGAGTTTTTCTAATTATCACTTCTTTAGTGGAATCAGAAACCTCTGTTTCAGTATTTTCATCCATAATAGTACCTCTATACTTTTGAATTGCAGAACGAATTGATAATGTATCCAACGAATGAGAGTCTGGGTTTGCAGGTGCTCTTGTAATTGCGATATGGTCTAATACCACATCATCTACAATTATTCTTTGAATTTCTCCATTTTCAGACTCTTGAACTCTAACTCTTTCAAACCAGCCGCCAATGCTCTGACCAATAGGTTCTCCTCTATCTAACCTTCTAACAAGTTCTTTAGCACGCTCATCGTCAACATATAGCCTTGACCTTACATTTAGAATGTATTGTTTCTCCATCGGCACACTTGGACTTTGAATCGCTGATCGCTGAATTGAAGCAGAATAAGTTCGGCCTATTACTTCGTCCCACTCGGCGATTCCGCTAGACTTAGTGCTATCGTGTCTTGGTAGAATTGGAACACCATTTCTTATTTGGGTGGACATTGAAAGTAAGCAGTCGTGACTCATTTCTGTTCCGTAGTGATCAACTGAGGTTGAACTTGCAACACCAGAAATCTCGTAATAACGGGAATCTCTTTCTTCATCAGTTGCAGTTCTAACTTGTAATTTGTCTACAGACAGCCATGTCTTTGAACGATAATCAATGTTGTATTCTCTAGAGCCATCTTCCATAACTTCAAGAGATCTGATTTTCATTTCATTATCTTTTACAAGGTCACTTCGATTTTCTTTCTTTTCATCGATCTTTTTCATTTCTTCTCCAACAAGGTCTTTCATGTATTTTAATCCTCGACTACCAATTGCAAGCCATTTAATCTGAGCTATAACACCTGCAATTCTGAAGTCTTCAAGGTGTCTAGCAACCCAAGCTTCTCTAAGCCTTATCGCCTCTTCCTCTGTGTCTGTTTCGGGGGATCCACCTTTCTGGTGGATTGGAACCAATTTTCTATATTGGCTGTTACCCCTTATATTCCCGCCTTTATCCCAAATCTCTGGATAATCATTCTTTATTTTCTCTGCAAAGTCAATTGGAAAAATAGGCCACTGACTGTTTCTTAGAGAAACTTTTTTATCATCACCACGCTTCGGAAAGTTGGTCGGATCTACATCACCAACAGCACGAGAGTATTCCGGCTTATTTGGAACTTCCTTACCAAACATCTTGTAATATTTTGCAAGTTCATTGAACAACTTGTCATAGTCGTCAACATGTATTCCATCAACAGGAATCTTTATCTCGTCATATCTTCTTTCTAAAAGAAGCTTAACTGCACCCATGGCAGAAGCTATCCCTCTAAAAACGAGGTGAAGTTTCCCGTCAACCATTTTTGCAATTGGAAGTCTATATCCGGAAAGGCTCTCTGGCTTCGAAGGGTCGTACCATAAATGCGCCCTTTTATATCTGCCCCAATTAGGAGGGTCGCCAAGAACTTCTTCTTTGGCTCCTGCTTCCCAGCCCCATATTTCTTCGTCTTCAGCCATAGGATAGTTCTTAAAGCTTGCAACTGTTCTCTTACTTGTGCTGTGGGGATGATCTTTCGGGAGAAGGTCTGTGTCAAAAGGCTTCCTTTTGAATTTCAACTTCCTAAGAGCATATAGAAAACCATTCACTCTACCCATGGCCCACTGTTCTGCACTTGTAACTTGTGGTCTTACCGACTCAGGATTACCATAATAGGCCCCACGACCTCTCCACCAAACAACTGCAAGTATTTCTTTGGTTGTTTTCTTTCTGGAATCATCGCCATATTTCTCCATATGGTCTTCTGTTTTTTTGGTAATAGATTTTTTAGTAGCATCTGAAAGCTCTTCAAATGCTTGTTTGCGATTCTTGTAATCGGCTAATTTATCATTATCTTGTGCTAAAGTAAATTGATCTTGGGGCATTTTATCCTCAAACTCATTATTATCATATATACAAATAATAGTACAAATTAATCAACTATTTGTAGTCTTCCAATGGTGTAAAATGAAAATACTTTCAAATCATGTTTCAATTAATACAAAAGGCACCGCAATTCAAAATTACAATGGGAATTGGGGATCTGTTCAAGTAAGAAAAAGAGAAGGTATTCATTTTAATCAGGATTATGTATATGGGAGCAGTCCTGTAGCATTTGGAAGTGAATACAATAAACCCAATAGACTTTTATCTGATTCTGACATGTGGGAAGCCTACAGAAGGTGTTCAGATGTAAGGGCATCAATTGATTCTATCGTTAGAAGAGTTGCAACTTTTGATTGGATAGTAGAGCCGAAAGTGTCTCCTCAGCATCCAATGTATGATGAGCTTCTGGAAATATGCTACGAGATAACTAACTTTTTGCATGTTCCAAATAAGAATGGAGATACATGGCAAGAAATCATGACTGCAATGCTTACAGATACATTGTGCTTTGATGTTGGTGTATTGGAAATCGTATACGATAAAAACGGCAAGTTGCAGGAACTTGTTCCACTTAGGGGTTCAACCATAGAACCAATAACGGATGAATATGGAAGACTTGTAGAGTATCAACAAGACATATACGCAGAGACTGACCTTTACGGATCTGTTCGACAACCTGAAGACGCTGCGGTTCCAACCTTTAAGAAAGACCAGATAATGCTGGTATCGCTATTTAAAAATACAAGTACAGCGAAAGGAAATCCATTAATAGAATCACTTGTAAATGAAATCATAGCACTGCTTAGAGCAACAGAAAATTCAATGTTAAACCTCGATGCAGACGAGATACCCCCCGGAATTTTGGTACTTGCAGGTATCGCAGGAAGGGCAGCAGAAGAAGCAAAAGCGGACTTGCAAAGATTAAAAGGACAAGACCACAAAATAAGAGTTATGACCACGCCAGACCCAACTGGACTTGGCGCAAGTTGGCTTGAACTTAAAAGAACTCCAAGAGAGTTGGACATGAGAGCCATTGTCGATGATATTAGAAGAACAATATATCGAACATTTGGAGTTATGCCCGTAGAAATGGGTATGACAGAATCAATGCCAAGGGCTACTGCTGCTGTTCAGATGGATGTATCTTCGTCTCACCTTGTAACTCCCATACTAGAAATACTTCAAGCAAAGATAAATGCTCAAATAATTCCAAACCTCGTCGATGAAACAATAAAAAAATATATTAATTTCAAGTTCGACAGAGAGGCAAGACTTACTCCACAAGAGCAACACTTCATTGCAGACACGCAAAGAATATATGTTCAGAATGGTATCATGACCAGAAATGAAATAAGAGAGTATTTAGGATTACGACCCATTGATGGCGGTGATGTAATAACAGCGGAAATAGCAGGGACACCTGTTCCGCTTACAAACATTACTGACAAGGCAGAAGAACATGAAGAATCACCAGAAATCGACCTTTATGAAAACACCGTATACGACGATGAGTGACAACCCTAAATATGCTTCTGGCCCTACAACTAAGAAAGGTTCACTGCCCATAGAGTTTTCGACTTGTAAAGATGTTGAGTCGCTGGTTCTCAGGGGCATTGGTATAGAACCAATTATACCAAAAAAAGAGTTTGTACTTTCATTAATTGCTGTTTGTAAAAGAATGTTTGAAGATGATGTCGAATTAGCATTTGATTTGAACTTCGATCTGTTTTTGATGATTTCAAGTGAAATGATTATGAAGATTGAGTTCGATAGAAAAGGATTGTGCTTTGTTCCAACTTGCGAGCACACAGCAATTGATAAATGGCTAGATAAATGGACTCACGATTTAAGAGTAATCTACTTTGTGGGAAATGTATTACAAATACTCAATGAGGTATGTTTAAATAAAAATGAGTCAAAAAAAGATAAGAGCAAAAAATAAATTAATTAGACCAACCTTCAAAATGCCAGGTTCTAAGGCAGTTTTAGGGATAAAGTTCATAAGAAGAAAATTGTTTCCAATGTCTGTAGATAGGTATCTTGAACCATTCCACGGAAGAGGAAATATGTTCTTCACATATGCCTTCCATAATGGTAAGGCTCGTGAGTTTCATCTGAACGACCTCAATCAGCATTACTTTATGAAATCGCTGAAAGAATATAATGGCGACTACTCATTTGTTGATCACGGGCCGATTACAAATGAACACTTCGACTTTTGGTTAGAAAGGCCACCATCCTTTGAAAGGGAAATGGCTGAGTCATATGTTGTAAGGTCAGGCGCAAAGTTTACTGTTCACATAGATCCAGAAAAAGATCCGCATAACAAAGTAAAAAATAAAAATAAGCATGCCGGTGTGAACAAGACTTCCGGACTTAAAAAAGGAAATTACTACGATAGAAACAACACTATCCTTAGATTCCGGTCAGCGAGACACCTGCTAAAAACAAGGAACACAACACTCCACAACATGGACTATTTGAGCTTTGTAAAACAATTCGAACTTACAGAAAACGATTTTATTTACTTTGACCCACCATACTTGTGTGACCAAGAAGTATTTTATGCAAACATAAACCATGTTGAGTTTCTAGATTATTGTTTGGCTCAAAAATGCAAAATAGCAATATCTGGATACTGGTCTGATTTATACGGCAAGAAATTAAAAGACTGGAAAGTGATAAAGATAGGCCACCATGCAACGCTGAGAGCATCAAATGAGTTGGGCAAAAAACCCATAGTTTACGATTATCTATGGGTTAATTACGAAACTCCAACCTTCTAAGGCTCTACCGGAGAAAAGTGAGTCGTTATCACACCACGCCGCTGTGATATGATGTAGCCCGTTATTCCTCGTCGAGACTTGTAACCTTTACGGTGATGGTAGTCGTCAGTGCCACATAAAGACGGCATTCGGTAAACCGTTATATCTCCCCACTGAGGCAGTTCTCGCTCGGTGTGGAGGTGACCAGTGAATATGAATCTATAATCGGACTTACCCCACAATTTGGGCCTCTCACTGGCTATTATTGACGCCAGATCGTTTACTTTCCCATCATCGCCGTGAACCAGTGTGATCAGGCTGTTACCATACAGAAATGTCTGCCGTACAGACAGGTCTTGAACAACTTCAACATCTTCAGTGTCATTGAAGAAACCAGTTACCGCTGCCCTTATAAGTGTTGTAGTGTAAAAGTCATGGTTACCCGCAACACAAAATACTTTCAAGGGACAAAGTTGACGAAGAAAGTTGATATAATCAACCAGCATATGAAGATATGAATTTACAATTTCAGTCGGTGTGCCGTCAGTATCTTGCAATGTTCCCCTAGTGGTCGTCTTGTTTTGCGTATCAAAATGAAGTCCGTCACCACCTATTCCAAGAACAATGTAGTCCGGCCTACCCGAAACATTGATTCTTGAAATCAAATCCTGAGTAGTCTTGAACAAAAGTTTACGGGCAATATCACGGTTGTAAGGTTCGCCAGTGTAGTCTGGACTATAGCCACCCCAATGAAAATCAGTTGGACTAATTAAATAAATATAATTCTCAGTTGGGTTCTTCATTTCTACAAGTGGAATTTCAAAACCACCATTCATGTCATCAAAGTATTGCATGATGGATTCGGCATAGTTGACCTTCGACCTATACTTTTCGGCATCCGACCTAACCTTGCGCCATTCCTTGCGTTGCGACTTTATGTAAACTGACTCTTCTTTTTTCCTTAAAAGATCTTCAATCAAAGAGTCTTCACTTTCTTCTTCCAAGACTTCATCAGTGAATGGGGAACTGCTATGAGTTAAACCCATTGAACGAATAATTTCTATCGCCGTTTGACGAGAAAAATGAAAACGCCTACAAATTTCGTTTATACTTGTAGGCTGACCGTCCCAATTTGAATATGATTCTCGAATTGCACGCCACTTTACACCATCTAAAGCTATCGGCCTCTTCTTGCTTGGGATATGAATTATATACTTGTCCCTTTTTTCATCATAATAATAAAGTTTGTCATAATAAATGTCTTCATCTTTAAACTGCTCTTCTTTCTCTTCCTGCTCATCCAAGAGCCACAAAGTGAAAGACTTGGCATCAAATTTATCATCAAAAAAATCAGGATACTTTCTCGCCATTCTCATCCATTGATGATTCGGCAGGAATACTTTTAAAATTTGTTCAAGTTGAGCCTCTGTAAGAGTATTCTTTATTTCTTTATATTTCATGCTAGTCCCGTATCTAAGGTCGCAATTGATATAGCAAACAAAAATTGGAGTTAAACACAAATGCTTGATCAGTACAAATCAACACTTTCAACACTTGCAAATGAATACCCACTCATTGGACAGGCCCTACTGCACCACACCAACACAAGGGGCGAGCCAATGTCATTTAAGGAATTTCCCTATTTAATACCCCTATATGACAAATTATACTCGTCAAAAGGAGCCGATATAAGGAAGGGAGTACAGACCGGACTTTCTGAGCTTTTGATATGTCTGACACTATATCAAGCCGGATGGGAAGGAAAAATAGTCGCATATATTTTGCCAACTTTCTCAATAAGAGACAGATTTGTGAACCAAAGAATCAACAAAGTGATCTTATCTAACGATGTTTACAAGTCTCACCTACCAACGACATACGGCACAGGAAACAACAGAACAAAAAGGTTTGGAAGCGGTTCAATGCTGTTCCTCGGATCTAATACCACCGTTGACTTCGTGGAATTCTCAGCAGACACCATGATCGTAGACGAGTTCGACCAATGTGACCCTGATAACCTTGCAAAGGCAAAAGACCGTATCAGAGCATCAAGAGATCCAAGAATGTTTAGAATTGGAAACCCAACTCTACCAAATACTGGAATATGCCAACTATTCGATAAGTCAAATCAACACCACTGGTACACTCAATGCCCACACTGTGAACACTGGCAAACTCTAGACTGGGAGAAACATATCGTCCGTAAAAATGATCGAGACGAGTACGAGCCAAGAGATCCAAATGCGCTTGCAATTCTGAAGAGTACCCACATTGATAAAATGAAATACGAAATGCTACCTGTCTGCGAAAAATGCCATAAACCCTTTCCACGACAAACCTCCGGTGACTGGGTTCCAATATATCCAACGATAGAAAGAGACGGCTTTACAATCTCAAGACTTGATGTGCTAAACCAGTCCTTGACTGACCTCTACAAGGAATGGATGGACGCACAACACGACACAAGTAGACTCTCTACATTCTATACCTCCGTACTCGGTAAAGGATTCGAGTTCTCCGGCTCTAGAATCACCGCTGAAATGATTTCAAATTGCAGCACTGGAGAATCACTCGACTACGGTGGAGAAGTATATGAAGACGAACTTATAAGCATGGGCGTCGATGTTGGATCTGTACTAAATGTCGTCATATCAAAACAAAAAGTCACGGCACACGGAGATGTAATAAGAGAGTCCGTACTTATCATCGCTGTAAAGTTCTTCGAAGAAATAAAAGACCTCGCAATCAGATTTAGCGTCAGCACACTCGTAATCGACTCCATGCCCGAAACAAGGAAGTGTCAAGAACTAAGAGACTGGGGAACCGAAAATGGAATCAATGTGTGGTTATGTCGATTCTACCCAACACCAAGGGTCGCAAGCCAAAAATACGGGCGGAAGCTGGACTGGAGAAAGAAAATCGTCACCGTCGATAGAACACAAATCATGGACACCACTTTCGATGAATTTAAAACCGGCGAACGAATAATACCTGTGGACGCAAATACTGTGCTCGGCTTCTACGACCAAATGAAAGCACCCGTTAGAATCATCGACCAAAACAAGTCAAGAATAATATGGCACGAAGGAAATGCCCCTGACCATTTCAGGTTTGCAGATGTATACGACCGAATAGCATTTGACATGCTACAAATGTCCGGATCATACGGGGCTCTTTGAAGAAAGCGTAAAAAACCAGAAAAAATTTTCTTGAGGTAGCTATTTATCTACTGTACAGTAGACATTTTTAGCACGAAAATAATTATTCCAAGGGGTGGGGTAGGGGTTGACGGGTAAATGGTGACGGGTCAAGAGTTGAAGGTTGATTAGCCAGAAAGTACTGAATGTTTATTCAGTGTTTATTGTCATTATCAATAAGTGTGTTTATTGATAACGGTGAAATTCAGTTTTCAAAAACGGCTGAAAAGGTAGGTTGAACCTGCATTCTTGTCCTAGCATATGCCTCCCTGTCTATATACCTTTTGACCTTAAAACCCGTCAGAATCGATTTATGGGCCGGTTCCGTTGATTGTTGCTTTTTGGACAAAAAAAGACCGACTTATTTTGCCAGCCTAGCGAATGCTCTTGGTAGGTCAAGACAAAACGACGATAGCAATTTCACCCTTGCAAAGGTTGAAGTGGTGACAAGAGTAATTCAACACTTGCAAACCTGATCGGGAATGATCCCCCAATTCCGATCGGGGTTGACATGCAAAGAGTACTCCCCCCTTTTTTATTAGAAGAACCGCACCCGCACGAAGGCGTGAAATAATCAAGGTTGAACCTGTAATATCAGCCTGTTTTTTTTGGTGCCTATTTCCGGATCATAATTCGTGATCGGCTACGATGCCGATCATACCTTGATCTCTTCAAAAACTTAATCAAAATGATTAAAAAACAGTAGCCAAATCTTGTAAACATGGAATTACAAAGTTATTGAATACTTGCGGGGCCGGTCTGCTCTGCGCTAACCTTAAACTCTATTATCTAGGAGCCTATCATGACCAATCAAACCAATAACACCACAACCACGACCTCGGCGTCAACCTTTAAACTGAGTCTCATGTCTTGGAAGAGCACGGGGCTTTATGATTTGA
>CEOL01016649.1_pt1 | contig 23603 bp, 46 predicted proteins | sample 530381 | NCBI WGS metagenome assembly CEOL01 (sample SAMEA2620014, study PRJEB7988) | marine metagenome | biome: marine biome (ENVO:00000447); feature: surface water layer (ENVO:00002042); material: "saline water (ENVO:00002010), including plankton (ENVO:xxxxxxxx)" | depth 5 m
TTACTTGGTACCTACAAAGGCGGGCCGTGTCGCCCACATAAGGGTAGGCTAAGTTACTAGATTAAAACAGTTGCATGCCGAGATCTAGAAGCCAAAAAAAAGAATCAAGAGGTGTTGAACCTCTTTTTTCGTATATAAATATGTGTATGATCCACATAGACGATGATTACACATTTACCTGGGACGCAAATGAAAAAGAAGGTATTTTTTTGATTGTGCATGATCCAATTGGAGAATTAGAATGCATTTATGGAAATGCAGATCCAGAGATATTGCGATTTGCAGTAGAAACAAAATACAACGTTCGTGTACCTAAAATAACAATACACTAGGAGGATTATATGTTTATTGATCAAGGTTATATTGCCATAGTATTAGCCGGAATTATTTTCTGCTTGGGAATCTATTGGGGCAGACAACAGGGTCTTGCTATGGGAGCCAAAGGAGCATTGGACATGCTTGAAGAACAAGGCCTAATTAGACAGGTTGAGTACAACGGAGATTTACAGATTTTACCTGTATACGAAAAGGAAGAATGACACAGACGTTTGTGGTGCTATACTCTATATTAACTTATATCGGTGGCACCGGTTATGAAGAAGCCATATCACATGGTGTACAATTTGGCAGTTATATCGACTGTAATTATTTTTATCAACAAAATTATGAAAATCTACAAGCAGGTGTTATAGATTATGCTGAACGCAGATATGGTGCTGAAATGGAATTGAATGAAATAGGCTGTGTTACAATGACCATTGACATGACAAATCCTTCAGGTGAAAACAACACCATGTCAGATTATAGAACACTATGGAGTCTATCATGAAGTGGGTATTAGTAGTGTTATGGAGTATAGTTGGATCAGATGGCAATGTGGATGCTTATGTGTTCACTCAACCCACATTTGAATCCAAAGAAGAATGTGTACAAAATGCTCTAGATCCTGAAGAAATTAAAAAATACATCAACAGACTGGTAATAGAAGGTATGTTTATCAATAAAGAAACTGGTCAATTACAACCCATACACAAGGTTGTTTGTGCCCAAGCAGACAAAGTGCTTCAAGTGATTAAAGAATCACAGGGCCAAGATATATAAAAAAATCACAAAAAAGTTGCAAAAAAGGTTGACATCTTAACCAAGATGTCTTATTATTATTGTATATTTAAAATAAATATGTAAGAGGCACAAAATATGAAAATTATCGCAGGCATACTCAGTGTTATACTGAATGGCATGGTGATGGTGGCGATTGTAGCCGTGACCATGGCGAACTCACTTACTGCTCAAGAACCCCCGAAACGACCGCTAGGAATATACTTCAATGACAAGGATCATGAATGTATGGCCAAGAATATCTATTTTGAATCAAGATCAGATAACATGGCAGGGCAATTTGCGGTTGCAGATGTGGTACTTAATCGAGTAAAAGACAAACGATATCCAAACACAGTTTGTGATGTCATCTACGAAGGTCCAGTCAAAGAACTGTGGAAAACCAAACAAGATCCTAATTTACCAGCATCGGAAAGAGAATATATTCCTCTAAGACACAGATGTCAGTTTTCATGGTACTGTGATGGTAAAAAGGACACAATTCCTAAATACGACAATGATGCTTGGGAACGAGCAAAACTCGTAGCTGGTTATATACTGTATAGCGGAGAATACAGAGGTATAACAGAAGGTGCAACTCATTATCATGCAACCTATGTAAAGCCTAAATGGAGGCATGACAGAGGCATGAATCTAGTTGGAAGAATAGGAAGTCACATTTTCTACAGATGGGAATAGAAATTCAACATTGGTGGAGTCGACATCATCGAGCCGGAGGATTGGTTTGGAAAGTTGAATATCCACTCACAAGTTATCGCAAAGACTGGCTGAGTTTACAGGACAAAGCAGGCACGTTAAATCCTAAAGATTGGCGTGCCTTTCGTGATGCTCGTGTCACAGACAATTCGATGCCCAACAGAGATATAATGGAAGACTACTGCAAAGTGAGTTGGTTAAGAGAACAGTTTATAGTGAATGGATTGACTCACCCTGTCACATTACTGTATGAACGTTGGAAGAACAGATGGCGTATACATCCAGGCTCAGGCAGATGTCAAGCGGCCGCAAGTTTAGATTGGCCCACAATACCAGCAGTTTACATTGACTTTCATTGGGCAAAACCAAAATCTTCTTGGGAAGCAAAAACCATTGACACAGTAGAAGAATTCAAGTATTATGTAAACAGTCATGAATTTGATGTTTATCCTGCTAATTCAGAATATGCAGTAGAAAGAGATTCTGAATGGGAATTGGAAAAGCTAAAAACCATATGGCAAACCATGGATGCTTGGCATCTGGTACGTTGGTCAGAAGGTGCGAGCTTTTTAGCAGACAAGAGACAATGGCGTGAACACGGCACCGCTAAATATGTATAGGAGACAAACATGCCAGCACCTAAAAAAAGAAATTGGGTATTTTTAGATTCAAACACAGGTAAAAAAACTACCAAACAGTTTGAAACAGAAGATCAAGCAGTGGCTCATGCAACTGCAAATTCTAATCTATCATTGGTTAGAACTGGACCTGCAATGAAAAACTATGCAACACTGACACAGGTTGGCAATGTCACCAAAATTAACAAAGCATCATAACAAGTGGACTTACAGGATCGACCCACTATAAATATTCCGCTCCTCAACCAACGAGGTAAAATATGGCAAAATATCTATCAACTAAAACTTATAATCATAGCATTGGACTGAGTGCAGTTTTTCGACAACCACATGCAGACCATTCACATTGTAAGTATTTGCACGGATACAGTTTAGCATTCAAGTTTACATTTGGCTGTGATGAACTGGACAATAAAAACTGGGCAGTAGACTTTGGAGGACTGAAACCATTGAAGCAATGGCTGGAAGACACATTTGATCACAAGACTGTGATTGACATCAATGATCCAAAGAAGGACAAACTGTTAGAATTAGAAACACACGGCATAGCACAGATCACACAACTGGATGGTGTGGGTGCTGAAAAGTTTGCGGAGCATGCCTTTAAATTTGCAGACAAACTGGTACGTGAAATGACCAATCACAGATGTTACTGTGTGTCAGCTGAATGTTCAGAACATGGTTCAAATTCAGCAATATATACTTTGGAATAATCATGAACAAATTCATATTTGACGTGGATGGAACTCTAACTCCTTCTCGAGGACGCATAGAACCTGGTTTTGAAAAATGGTTTATTGATTTTTGTAACAGGAGAGAAGTTTATCTTGCTACAGGATCTGACTATGAAAAAACACTAGAACAACTGGGCGAAGATGTAATGATGGCAGTTACACGAAGCTATAATTGTTCAGGTAATTCAGTTTGGGAAAAAGGTGTAGAAGTATATCGAAGCGATTGGCGACTGAATGAAGATTGTGTGTTTTGGTTAGAAGCAGTTCTAGAACAATCCAAGTTTCCGTTGCGTGTGGGCAACCACATAGAACACAGAACAGGACAATGCAACTTTTCAATACCTGGCAGAAACAATCTCACACTAGGTGAAAGACAGATGTATGTTGATTGGGATAAAGATACCAATGAACGTGAAAAAGTAGCAACAATGTTTAATGATCTTTTCAAAGAAAAATATAACTGTGTGGCTCTAGTAGCAGGTGAAACAGGATTGGACATCATGCAGGTAGGCTGTGATAAATCTCAAATAGCACAAGATTTTCCATATGGTGATGTGATGTTTTTTGGCGATATGATGGAACCAGGTGGCAATGATTATCCTTTAAAAGAAGCATTGGCAAACAAAAATAACTATTGCCAACAGATCACAAAAGGATACAATGAAATACGATATTGGCTCAACGAATATGCACAATAAAATACAAGAGTGGCGAGATCTTTTTGAAGAACTCGGCGATGATTTAATGTTGTACGAACATTTGCTAGATGAAGGTCGCAAGTTACACAATGATCCTTTGCCAGAAGATCAGCGAATTGAATCAAATCGTGTCAGCAGATGTCAATATGATTTGTTTGTGGGCATACACGAAAACAGATTCAAAGCATACAGTAACGGCATGATAGCATCAGGTTATGCATACATGTTGTTGGACATTTTTAATAGTGTTCCGTTGTCTGAAGTTGCTGAGTGTGATCCAGTAAATATTGGCAAGAGCATAGGTGTAAAAGAAATACTGTCAGCTCAACGAGGCAACGGATTTTTCCAAATGATGGATATAATGAAAGCACAAGCCAATGAATAAACCAGAAATAGGACAATCGATTGTGGACAATCTCAAGGGTGTGTATGATCCTGAAATTGCCATCAACATTTATGATCTAGGATTAATATACGATATTAATCTAGACGACTTACCAAATGTAACCATCACACATACTCTAACCAGTGCATTTTGCCCGGCCGCAGATCAAATTGTAGACGATATACGTTGGGCCGCCAAAGCAGTGGTAGGTGTGGAAGAATGTGAAGTCATAACTACATTTGATCCTCCATTTGGTCCAGACAAGATGAGTGAAGAAGCTCGCATGATACTAGGACTTTGGGAGTAACGGAGTTTTATGACATACATTGTAAATGACAAGTGCATAGGCTGTAAGCACACAACCTGTGTAGCAGTTTGCCCTGTTGATTGTTTCTATGAAGGTCCTAACATACTGGTGATCAATCCAGAAGAATGCATAGACTGTGGAGTGTGTGAACCAGAGTGTCCAGAAGAAGCAATACTACCTGACACAGCCGAAGGTGCCGATGAATGGGTAGAATTCAATCAAAAATATTCAGATCTATGGGCAGATCATCAAATTGTGGATCAAACAGATCCAATGCCTGAATATGAACAAAATAGAGCCAAAACCAAAGAAGAACGTATGGCTATGTTTCAAGAAGATTGGTGATAAGTAGTATATAAAGTAGGAGCCTTATCATGATGTTAAGTATAAGCGATAATGCAAAAGATTATCTTTCAAATGCATTATCAAGCAGTGGTAAAAAGTATGCTACCTTGAATGTCAAGGGTGGCGGGTGTAGTGGTTTCAAGTATGAATGGGACTTCACTGATGATCCCAAAGAGTTTCCGGTATTAGATGATATATTAGTAGTTGACCCAATGGCTGAAATGTTTTTGTTTGGTTGTACTGTGGATTATGTACAAGAGCTAGGTGGCAGTTACTTGACAGTAAAGAATCCAAACGCAACTGCATCATGTGGGTGCGGTGAGAGTTTTGCAGTCTAAATCTTGTGTTCTTCCATGGGTAGGTCAATGTATCCAAAATCCAGGCAAAGTAACTCCGTGTTGTAGATTTACAAATGGCGGACAGGCAATGGGTTGGGTAACTGTGGGTGGTTCTGGCAGAAAGCTGTCTGAATATCATCACAGAATGCCACAACGTCATTTTATACAGGGCAAGTTTCCAGATCATTGTGTAAAATGTAAAACAGAAGAAGAAGCTGGTGTTAAAAGTATGCGTCAGCAGTTCAACGAAATATACGAAGATGTGGATAATTCACGTTTTGCAAAACTACCACCCAGATATGTAGAAATATCATTTGGAAACATATGCAACCTTGCATGTAGAATGTGCAATGGCAATGATTCAACTCGCTGGGCTGGTGTTGATAGATTCATATACAATGAAACCAAAATTAAAAAAGACTCATGGCCCGAGTGGCGTTTGGAAATAGATGCAATAGATGTTGATTTGTCCGAAGTGGATCGATTGAAGTTTATGGGTGGTGAACCTTTGTTGCACCCAAATCATGAAGAGTTTTTAGACAAGTTGGTAGCAGAAAATAGATACTCAGGCAGAGTTACTGCTAGGTATCACACAAACGGCACACAAAGACCAACTGATAGAGTGTTAGAAGTTTGGGAACAGTTAGGGTCAGTGGAGATTGTGTTCAGCATTGATGGTGTTGATAAAATGAATGATTACATACGACCACCTTCACAGTGGCGTGAAATTGAAGAAACCATTCAATGGTTCAAAGACCTCGATCTGGATAATATAAGTTTGCAATGTCAAAGCACCATAAGTGTATTGAATGTGTTGGATCTAGAAAATTTATGGCTTTGGGTACGAGACACTGGTATTAGACATTGGAACAGAGATATAGTAACTGGACCAGAATATCTGTTCATAGGCAATGCACCATTGCCATACAAAAAACGAGTGAAAGAATTTTTACAGAGTATACCAGTGGATACTCGTGTTTTGGAAAACGCCTGCGACAAAGTGCAAAATCCTGATCGTTGGGCAGAGTTTAAAAAACTTAATAAAGTGGTTGACAAATACTGGAATAATAGCTTAAAATATGTTAATGAAGAACTATGGAGTATAATATGAGTCAGATAGATTTAAATAAGTACAAAGAATTTGTAAGAGGTGTAACCAGCTCTGCCAGTAATGAAACTGTTGAACTGTGCAATAGATTAGAAGCATTGGAAAATGATACAGGCGTTAACATGGCAACACTATTAACTGGTGCAGTAGGCATGAGCTCAGAAGCAGGTGAGTTTGCGGAAATAATTAAAAAGTGTGTGTTTCAAGGCAAAGAAATGACAGACGATATTAAAAAACATCTAGCAAGTGAGCTAGGTGATGTTGCATGGTACTGGATTAATTCATGCAGAGCATTAGGCGTAGATCCTAATGACGTTATAGGAAATAATGTTGAAAAACTTAGATCAAGATACCCAGGCGGAGGATTTGACGTCTTCTCAAGTGAAAACAGAGCAGACGGAGACATTTAAGAACACCGACTTATGGGATAAAGAAATTGGATACACACAACGTGAATGGGACAGAGTTGTGGGATATGGCAAAGTGCCATACGAGTATAGTAGAATAAAAGTATGTCCCGAATGTAAATTTGAACTCAGTGAGCACGATTGGTGTTCACATTGTAAAGTAAGGAGATAAATTTGAAAGTACTACACTTTATTGCTTGGCTGTTTGATTTTAGAACAATGCCAAACTACAACAAAAGATACCTTGCATACATGGTGTTAGGCATTGGAGGCCTATTCTTCACATTGTATGCACCGGTGGCGACACTATTTTTAATGTTTATTGACATGTCAGTAGATTTGTTAAAAGATAAGTGGCAAGAGTTTAGACTCGAAACAGAAGACAAACCTGCAAAGACTACGCCACAAAGAATGATGATGGAGTAAAAATGAATCAGAACGAAAGAATTTATGCCAGTGAAGGGCCAACCATTGAGTTTGATCAAGGCCTAAGACAACTGATGCTTACCATGTACAATCATACTGCCAGTGGACTGGCTGTTTCAGGTGCAGTAGCATGGTTGACATACTCATCAGGACTACTATATGCAATGGGCAGTTTGCTTTATGTGGCAATGTTTGCACCATTGGGTATGATTTTTTGGTACAGTTTTGCAGGACAGAACTGGAGCCTACAAAAACTTGGTGTATTTTATTATGCATTTGTAACACTAATGGGCCTTAGCCTAAGTACAATTTTTGCTGTCTACACGGCAATGAGTATTACACAGGTGTTCTTTATTACATCAGCCACATTTGCTGGTGCTAGTTTGTATGGATACACCACAAACAGAGATCTAACCTCATGGGGCAGTTTTCTGTTCATTGGTTTGATTGGTATCATTATTGCAAGTATTGTTAACATTTTTATGGCCAGTACTGCTCTAATGTTTGCAATTAGTATTATCGGTGTTCTAATCTTTACAGGTTTGACAGCATACGATACACAAACTGCAAAAGCAATTTTTATTCAAACCAGAGATGAAAGATATGGAATCAAGTTTGCAATCAGTTTATATTTGAATTTTATTAATCTATTTCAAATGCTATTGATGTTGCTTGGTAACAGGGAATAAATGGAACAATATGAAAATATGAGTCTTGAAGAGCTACTAGATGCACGAATAGAACTACACAAAAAACGTGCCACGGCTCTTCAAGCAAGTAATTCACAGATGGTACATCAACAGTTTGAAATGATACTGTCAGAAATAAATCACCAAATCACAATGCGTCAGTTCAAAGAACGTCAGGCTCAAGAAGCAGAAGCCAAGAAAGACGATATCACTGACGATATTTTAAATATAGGATGAAGATGAATTCCAACTACCAGCAAGTGGTAAGCAGTGATGATATTGTGGAAGTATGGCTTCGCAACAATGATGTAAAAACTGTGGTCAGCACTGATACAGATCTAGTGGATGAATACAACACTTGGAGTAATTACTTTGACAACCCAAGTAAAATCACAATACAAGCACCTTCCAACGAGTCTGCAGAACAGTTTATTGAAAGATGTACAAGCAACTGGTATTTGCCTGATAAGTATAAGCAACTGGATATAGAACATTATTTGTTAGACCGGTGTAATAAACAGGAAGAAGTTGACCGAGTAGCAACAGAATTACATCTTTACAAGGAACGCAATATGTATCCAGTATTACGTTTCCTTGTGTATTTCACTGATACTCTGCGTGATAAAAACATTGTTTGGGGTGTAGGCAGAGGATCAAGTGTTGCAAGTTATGTACTGTATCTGATTGGCGTACATCGCATTAACAGTATCCGTTATGATTTAGATATAACGGAATTTTTGAAATAGGAAAGAATATGGCACACAAGCATAGAACATATAATGGTAAGCCTTTTGATATGATGGCTCTTGCGGCCAAGCATGAAGGTGAACGTGCTGTAAGCAATGTGCCTCGTAATGCACGAGGTGATGTTATTGATGGACAAAACAAAGTGGTTGTTCAAGTAGAGCAAGTCAACAAAGAATATTATAGTACACCTCCTACTGATTCAGTGGAAGTGAGTTTGAAACAAGACCCTATTCCTGAACCAATTGAAGATGTAACGGCAGAACCAGAAAAAGCACCCGAGCCAGTAAAACAAGAAGTGGTAAAGCCCAAGCCTAAACCAAAAGCAAAGGCAAAACCTACTCCGCCACCACCACCTCCACCAAAGAAATATGTGGGCGAGGTATACGAAAAACATAGTGTAGAAGGCGAAGTAGAAATCAGTCGAAATAAAAAAACTAGAGAAGACGGATCACAGTATTGGGAAGTAGAATACAGTGATGGCAGTATGCTCGATATCGACATTGAATAAATGAAATCAGTAAACACATAGGAGCACAGTATGTTGAAAGCACTGAAAACAAAAGTCATTGCACGATTGTTAGAAAACCCTGATCAACTTAGAAAAACACCAGGCGGTATTATTCTTACTGCTGACAATGGTGAAGAAAGAGGCATCAGAGCAAGATGGTTCCAAACCATATCAGTTGGCTCAGAAGTTCAGGACATTGAAGAAAACCAATATATCTTGGTTGATCATGGCAGATGGACACGTGGCATTGAAGTAGAAGGTGAAAAAGTATTTGGCATCGACACAGATGCAATACTAGGTACAAGTGAAGAACGACCTAGCATATGATACTAATATTCATTGGTGATCGTGCTAATGAAGTAAATGAAGCATTAAACCTTAAATCATCAGACACAGAAATAAATCAGGCGATTGAAACTATAGTACAGAATGGCTATAAGCGATATCGCCTGGCTCGTGTTTTAAGCAGAGCAGATTACTATGAAAATGTGGGCATACCGATAGAGGTTAATACACAAACAGATCAAATTGTTGAGCTAACAGATCAAATTGCAGAATGGTCTGTGCCTATTAAAAAAGTAGCAGTGATATGGGATCACTATTTGTACGACAGCAGAGCATATGCAGAATGGTACGGATTGAGCAAAGATGTATCTGCAGATGTGGTACAGTTAGCAGTAAACAAATGTGTAGAATATGAAACAAAAATGTTGGTACCCAAATGCGAACATGTGTTTAAACTAAGTAGACTAAATGATAATGATTACATTAGCAATTTTAAACTAAATATGAATATAGGATAAGTTGATGAAACATATTGTAATTGTACCAACACAGCCTGGACTAGATGCAATGTCATGGGCATGGCTAATCAGCCAAAGTCCTAACATGTGGGGACCACCTTTACCACCAGCTCAATTCATTGGCATGAAAGAAGGACCATTTGGTGTGTATCCTGACATCGAAGAAGATCTTTTCAGTTCATACTTGATTAACAATTCAGTGAATGAAAATTCACATGTGGAAGATTTTGCTGATCACAACATGGTATTGTTGGGTGGCATACTGGAAGACCTACAGAGATTTGACACAATGGAACGCAGGGCAATTTGGTCAGAGTATGATGACCTGCAGGAAATTTTTAAAAATCTAAAAACAGAGTTGCACAAAACTCCTTTACCTGGTATCGTTGTTGTGTGTCCAACTTGGTTATACACAGATGAATGTGTACAGATTGCAAAAGATAGCACAGATGCAGATACATCAGTGAAAACACTTCTTGTTAAATCAAATCTAAGAGTAGATAAAAATCAACGATACATGTTTCTATACAATGCATATCCAGATCATTCAGATCATGAAATAACACAAGAAGAAGTAACCATTGGTATTCTTCGTTTTGCACGTTCTGAAATGAAAGCAGATGCAAAATCCTGGGACGCTCGTGTAAATGTTGAGGATCTATACAGTTTAGACAAAGTAAAAGAAACATACACCGCACTAGGTATTGCAGTACCCGATGAAATTGTTAGACTGCACGAAAGAATCAAACAACATTTAGAATCAATTATAGCACCAGAAGAAGAAAAAAGAGTATTCCCAGAAGGCATTCAAAATTTTGATTGGGACACATGGGTAGATTCTTTGGATACTGGTATGTTGTTTGAAGAAGGATTACCGATAACTGCATTGAAGATAGACCCATAATATGGAACCACTGACGAATATTGATATAAGAAAATTACCATGGCCCCACATTGTGGCACCAAACTTTTTACCCAAAGATCTATTCGAAAACATTAATTCTGCAATACCAAACAAAGAGCAAACATCAACAGAAGAAAACTGTATCAAATATAACATGATGTATCAAACAGATCCTGCATTTTTAGATGTGCTGGAAATGTTGGCAGATCCTCAATTGATATCTGCTCTGTACGATCAATTTGATATCACACCACCACCCAGAGCAAAAATGCAGTCATGCAGGTTGGTACATGCTGAACCTGGGTTTGGACTGAATGCACACACAGATCTCAAAGATAAACCCTGTATAAATTTACAGATATATCTCAGCGAAAATGAAAAATATGAAACTGTTAGAGTACACAATTTACAGGTGGGCTCTACAATGACCACTGAAGTTCCTTGTCAGCCCAATCTTATGTGGGCATTTGTGACCAGTGAAAACACCTGGCACACATTACCAATAACCAAAACCAAACGTGTAAGTCTGTTGTGTAAGTACGGAGAATAATGAAATTTTTTATATCAGCACCTTTTGGAAACTATCTCAAGTTCCAAAATGCAATCAGCGTCACTGGTAGTTGGACAGTTGAACCACGACCTGGACTGGCATGGCAAATACTGAAAACACTGAGATATGTACGCAGTGAAGCTGGTTGGTCATGGCGTAACAAAATAGGACTACGCAATGCAGGTATACACAAAGGACTTGAACGTCGAGGCAGTTTTGATGTACTCAGTATCGCCGCCATACACAAATGGGATTGGATAAACTTTGACAGCATAGTTCCAGAAAATCAAAGCATAGAAGTTAATATAAGTTGTCCTAATTTAGACAAAGACGAAGATGCAACCAGTTTTCCTTATTTTGATGAATTTCCTAAAACACACAGATATTGGTGTATCTGCAAGATACCTCCTACAGCCTCATATGACCTGGTTGACAAAATAGTAGATTCAGGCTATAATCAAATACATGCAAGTAATACATTACCAAGTGAAAAAGGAGGATTGTCTGGCAAAATACTGTTGCCACACACTCTCAGGCTCATGTCTTATATAAAAGAGAAACATCCTCATGTAACTGTTATCGCAGGCGGTGGTGTAACCGAGCGATGGCATGCTGAATACTATAGAGATCGCGGAGCAGATCATATCAGTCTAGGTACTGTGTGTTTTACTCCATGGAAAGTGAAAGGTATTATCGATGAACGATGAAGTTAGAGCACAAGCACAGGCAGAAGCAGAAAAAACTTACAAGGGCTTTTTGACTTTCAGTAAGTATATTTCATTTGGAGCTGTCGCTTTTTTGTTGATTGTTGCAAGTTGTAATTTTGGAGTAGATGGTACTGGCAGTAAATCTGATCCAGCACTATACGAAGAATACAAACAAAACATGCTAGAAATGGGAGAAAAATATAAATGACAATGACATTTGTTCCAAATTGGAATCATTCTGGAGTAACCAAACGCATTGGCTTTTGTTGTCAATGGTTTCATCATGATCAAAGTTTAAAGAAGAAACAGTTGGAGGAAATACAACGACCTTTCAATACCAAAGCAACCACTGTGCGTTGGCTCAATGAACATCAAGATCAAGCAGAAGAAAAACTTGATATGGTGGTAAAGCACAACATTGAATCTTTGAAAAAACTTGTTCGCAAGGTTGGTGAGTTAGAACCAGAACGCAGAATGGTACGATTAGGCTCTCCTGTGTTGCCCATGGCCACAGAAGAAACATGGCGTTGGTATGTGGATTCACCTGAAATTGTAAGTTACTGCGAAAAGCATTTTGCAGAAGTTGGTGAACTTGCTCGTAAACTAGATGTTAAAGTTTCCTTTCATCCTGGACAATTCACAGTACTTGCATCTGACAGACCAGATGTGGTAGACAGATCCATAGATGAATTTGAATATCATGTTAACATGGCACGTTGGATGGGCTTTGGCAAAACATGGCAAGATGGTTGCAAAATTAATGTACACATATCAGGCAGGCAAGGACCAGAAGGCATTATCAAAGCACTACCAAGACTTTCACCCGAAGCTCGTAACTTGATAACTATTGAGAATGACGAAATGGGACATGGACTGGATGCAACACTACAACTTGAAAAACATGTTGCATTGGTGTTAGATATTCATCATCACTGGATTCGTGACGAAGAATACATTGAGCCTACAGATGACAGAGTGAAACGTATCATTGATTCTTGGCGTGGTGTGAGGCCATCCATGCACTATTCTTATTGCAGAGACGAAGCACTTGCTCCAGCAGAATTGGGTGATCGTATGCACACAGAAATGCACAACATCAAGGATTTGATTGCAAAAGGCTGTAAGAAACAAAAGATGAGGGCACATTCGGATTTGTTGCCCAACAGAAAAACAAATGACTGGGCTCTGTCATTCAATGAGTATTTTGATATACAGGTAGAAGCAAAAGCAAAGAATCTTGCATCAGAACAATTACATTTACAGAAGGTAACAATATGAAAGACATTTGGGTAGAAAAGTATCGTCCAAGAACTGTGGGCGAATATGTTTTCAAAGACGAAGCACAACGTAAGCAGGTTAACAGTTGGATTGCAGATGGTGGTATTCCGCATCTGTTGTTTTCTGGTAGTGCTGGTACAGGCAAAACTACATTGGCAAGAGTGTTGATACAAGAGCTTATGATTGAAGATGCTGATGTGCTTACAATCAATGCCAGTAGAGATAATGGCGTTGACATGATTCGTAAAAAGATCACGAGCTTCTCAGAAACAATGCCATGGGGTAACTTTAAAGTTATTCTACTTGATGAGGCTGATCATATATCGCCAGAAGGTCAGGCGGCACTACGTGGTGTTATGGAACAGTATCATAGTGTGGTACGTTTTATTCTCACATGCAACTACCCACACATGATTATTCCTGCTCTGCACAGTAGGTGTCAAGGCTTTCATATCACAAGTTTGGATCAAAACGACTTTACAGTTCGCATTGCAGAAATACTTGCAGAAAATAATGTGGTAGCTGAAATTGAAGTGCTGGACAAGTATGTGCGAGCCACATATCCAGATCTGCGTAAAACCATAAACACAGTACAACTGAATGTGCAAGATGGTGTGTTGCATGATGCATCTGAAGAAGAAGCCAGCAGTGAATGGCGATTGCAAATGGTTGAACTGTTCAAACAAAAACGCATTAGAGATGCACGGAAGCTGATCATTGAACGAGCTAGGCCAGATGAGTACAATGACATATACAGTTGGTTGTACAAAAACGTCGATATGTTTGGCGATGAACTAGCACAAGATGAAGCCATATTAAAAATACGTGATGGATTAGTCAAGCACGGACAGGTGGCAGATATTGAAATCAATCTCTCAGCGACAATGGTGGAACTGAGTAAAATTGCAACTGGTTAAAGAAGAACTAGAAAAGTCCAGCAGTAGCCCACGATGGACATACAAGATTGGTTCTGTATACATAAAAACAATTCCCTTCGCAAATGGTACAGATGACATTGACAAGCAGATTGCACTTATCAATGATGTAGTGAATCATGAGCTTGTACTCGGACATGAAATTATAACACTTGATACAGAATGGGATACTGAAAAATCCAAACTGTGGAACAAGAATAAGTATTTGAAGTATGCTATCAATGAGATAGAAGGTTCTGTGGCTGATCCTAGGCTCTACTGTAAAATACACACATTGATGGAAGACGTTGTACCATTGTATGTGGAACACAATGTAAAACTTTTTCCTTATGCACTCACAGATGTATCTTCTCAAAACATTATAGGTGGTAAACTCGTAGACTGGGACGATGTTATTCTTGGTCACGAATATACCAAATCAGATGTAAACTATAATATTATAGATAATATTTTGAAAACATACGAATACATGAGTGATGACAGCATGTCAAAATCAGTGATACAAACCTGTATAGGATACTATGAAAGTTATATTGCAAATACTGTGTTGGAAGAATCCATAGACAAAAAACGAGTTATGAATGATTATAGTATTAGGTAATCCGGGTAGTGCTAATGATCTTGTTGCAAAAGCATTGAGTCTATCTCCATCTGTGCATCATTACAAAGGTGCAGAGTGCGAACTGGTACAATCTGTATCTTCTAGTGCAAAACTGTTTATGGATGATTTACCTGTGGATGGTACTATTTCTGTGGAACAAGCACTAGGAATACTCAAACAAAAACAGGCAAACTTTTATTGTGGCACAGGATTTAAACTTGAACCAGAATGGACCAACAATCTATTTTACAAGCACGGAGAAAATCTAAAACCATTAAACAGTATAAGAAAATTAGTGGCAGGTAACTTTGGCGTTAACACATATAGAAATCACAAGCACACAGATATATGGCCGGATCATTATGGTTTTTGGAAAACCAGCATCAAAAAAATTCATCCACTGATAGAAGATAGTGTGGATCATGAAGGCAATCCAACAGACTTTTCCAAACAATATGTGTTTGCAGAATATGGAAACTTTCATTGGTTTCGTCAAGCATTTCCTGATGCAACATTGGTATTTCCACAATGGCGTAATCAAATGCATTTTGCACACTACTATCACCTACGTCAATATGGACATGCCAGTGAAACTGACACACTCAGCAACAAGGACAAAGACAGTTACAACAAAATTAATGTAGGCTTTGCAGAAGAACTGATCAAACGTTTTCAAGAAGTAACTGATACTCAATTGGAAGAGCCTCTGTTGAGAAGCATACTGTTTAAATTTCCACATTACATACCACAACATCTAATGATACATCATCAAACAGGTGTGGATGAACTACTAAAAAATCCAAGACAATTACACAGTATGGTAAGAACAGCTCTGCGTAGAAGCATGTTTTTTGCCATGCGAAAAGAAAACATGATGCGAATGGACAAACAGCATCACACAAAAATTATTGTTGATCTTTTCTTTCAAGATGAAGATTATCGTAAAAATGTATTTGCTGATTTTGATTTAGAATATCCTGATCTTGACAAATTCATGCAGAGTATTCATAGTGTGTTGTTGCAACACAAACCGAGCAGACCTGAACTGCCACAGGAATGGAAAGACATGCATAACCCAACAATCGCAAACAAAAGTTTGTTGGATAATGCTCTACAAATTTTTCATGATTACTGTGATGGTGCTATACCCATATCACCTACCACTGCACTAGATGATATTAAACTACATGCACCAGGCAAAAAACAGCAATGGACGACAGCAGACGAATTGGTTATTGAATTAACATTTGCTCTGTCTGGCATATTGGATTTGGATGAAACAAACATAGGACCATGGACAGACATATATACTATTGCAGAGTTCGTGAGCAGATTGGAAAAACATGCAGAAACTATGGATTGATAACAGTTACGAATTAGCATTGCCTCTGATGTTTTGTTTAACAAAACACAGATTGGTCAATTCAGAATACAATTATTTTACATCACAGTTTAAAAACAGCATAGAACCCATTACAGAATCTGTGTTTGTAAAAGATGACATTCCTGGTGCAAGAATGAAAATTGTAAAAGATCCTGAAGAAGCTGATCAACATTGGTTTATTAAAACATCTTACACAACATTTTTATGGTGGTATATGGTAAATGTTGGTTTAAAAGATGATGCATGGCAAAAACAATACGATACATATACTGAAATGGATACTAGACACAAGATATTGTATGATGATCACGTACAAAGGCAGTTAGACACACTAGATATGTACCCTGACACCAGTACAATGATACCTTTTTATGGTTGGGATATCAATGTTTTAAAGATAGGATTTCATTTACCTCCGGATATGGAGTGTGACACAGCCGCCGATGCCTGGTTGGCTTGGCTAAACAAACACACACCTAATGCAGTTAAGCAAAGTAGAAGGCCAAAAATAAATAGTACTGCATAGGAGAAGCCGTATGATACGGAAACTATTAATAGCAGTCTTTTTATTTCCCACAATAGTATTTTCAGCTGAATGGAATGATAAGCCAGTTATTTGCGCCAATGACGAAGAAACGTTTAGTGCAATAGCCAGCAAAGGTGAAGTATTAGTAGGCATTGCAAAGCAGTTAACACCGGTACTAGATCCAGATGAAGCAGATGGAATAGCAAATAGTAGACCAGTGTTGCCTTGGGCTTTGTATGCCAATTTAGATACAGGTACATTCACAGTTCTAGAATATCACAAAAATCCATACAACACTTATTGCACTATAGGACACGGTGTAGAGTTTAAGTACGTATTTGAAGGTATTCAAAGACGCAATGACAACAACTAAATACGTTTAGGAGAATCATAATGAGAATTGTACCAACCACAGGAATTTCAAAAGAATTTCAAAGACTATCAATTGACAAAGCCATTCGTGCTAGTCAACGTTGCCAACGTAATTGGGATCTCACACAAGTAATCAATGAAGATGATGTTAAAGTGCTGGAAACCGCAGTAACACAATGCGCCAGTAAACAGAATGATGTGTATTACAAAGTCAAATTTATTACTGATAGAGATACCATAGAATCAATTCATGAACAAACCAAAGGGTTTACCATGGAAGCAGACGATGGTGAAATTGTAAACATGAGTAATTCGCAAACATTGGCAAATTTACTTGTGGTATTCTGTGAAGATTATGATGAAAACTATGCACGTTCAGAAGAACTTAAAAAGTATTTTGCACGTGGAGAAAACATTGAAGAGTTACGTTATTCAACTAGAGAAACACTAGAACGAAATAGATACTGTGCAGTAGGGGTGGCCGCTGGCTATTTGAATCTTACTGCAAACATGCTAGGATATAGAACAGGTTGTTGTCAATGCTACAACGCAGATGGTGTCAATGAAATACTCAACGGCGATAAAGCCGTATTGCTGATGGGAATAGGATATCCAGACAGAAGCAGGAGTAGGTTAGAGCATCATGTAGAGGGAAGACGTTTTCCAAGCCTCAATAAAGCTATCAAGGTTGATTACATTTAGTACAAGGGCATTGGATCGAACTCTTTTATATTTTAGCACTTCCTCTATGCAATATCGATCATTACTTGGCTTCGTCGCGAGCCCTTGCTAGGAATATTTAGTATGAGCAAACTATATTTTGTCGTTACACGTGGTCACAATGGAGGTGAATTTCTCAGCTATTTGATCAATCAATCACCAGAGTTTGAAAACACAGGTGAAATAATCTATGAAGAATATCCCAGTTTCTTAGGCACACACTACAGAATTGATGATGATTGGAACATACGTCAATGGGATGAATTCACAGAATACTACAATGAATACGTAAGACAACGTGAGAAACCACCTTACAAACTAGCACCACAATATCTCAGAGAACTGTTTTGTTTATGGAAAAAAGTACGCAGAGGCAAACATCTGTGTTTGTTTTTGAATGTTACATACTATGTGCCAGTGGCACAAATGGTGCATAGAAGCAACTGTGTAGCCATTGGATCTGTGCTGAATTTACCCAACAATCCTGCACGTCATCATCATACTATGATGGAGTTTGATCCTAATAGTACCGGTGATAGTGTAACCACAGACGTCAACAACAAGCATGGCGGACATGAAGGTCCAAATCAACAGGAATACGAATATCAAGCACTTGTAGATGAATTGTTGGATTGGCATCAAGATGAAATACATTACAACTATGAACATTTTGATTATGTGTTTGATCACAGTAGAATTACAGACATGGATTATGTGCTGGACATGTACAAAACTCTAGATATTGCACCTCCTACTGCTGATCATTTGCAGAAAACTATCATCAATTACTACCATAAAAATCGTGTGCAACACGAATTTACCCGAAAAATAAATCAAGAAATCTTACATTTTTAGGTTGACCTTTACACCAAGATGTCTTATACTGTATATAACAGTTAGGAAAAAGGAGTAGTAAATGGGAATGTCAAATTGGATTTTAGATAACGAAGATAAGTTTTGGGATAAAGTCTATGACAAAATTACAGAGTCAGAGCATATCTCAGAAGCAATGAATTTTGCAGTAGAACTAGGCAAAAAAGAAGTTCCACACTTAGACACTTATACCATTGAAGATGGTGTTAGTTATGGTTGGGACGAGTGTTGGTCAAAATATAGAATATAATTGGAGGGTAAAATGAACGCATTAGAAACAGCCATATCGGCACTAAGACAGCTAGACACACAGGCTGATCTTAACGAATTAGCAAAGGCATGGAAATTGCAGATGAATTTCATTGGAAATCAAAATGCAAGAGGCCTTAAAAAAGGTGATACTATCACTTGGGAATACAAAGGTACTGTCAAGTCTGGTACTATCAAAAAACTTAACCATAAAACTTGTGAAGTTTTAGGAGCAGGTGGTTCACCGTTTGGTAACACAACCTATAAAATTTACAAGTCAATGATAACAGGAGTTGTGTAATGAAATGCACTTATAAAAAAGAGTTTCCTGTAGACGAATTTGGTCGTCCAGGTGCTCTGTATAGTTTGGCAGATTTGCCAGTGGCAGGTATCAAGTTACTTGAACGTGAAGGTACTGTTATTTCGCAAGACAGCAATAAAGAGTTGTATCAAATCAAAGATGACAAAGGATTCACTGTTGTTGTTCCAATGTCAGATGTGGAGTTTGCCGATGTATGATAAGCGACATGGCGGTCCATATGATCGCGGAGGTGCTGATAGCTACTATCGTAGAGGCTACAATCCTCATTATTTCACAGGTGCAACATATCAGTCACCTGAAGTTCCAATGCATAAAATGACAGCAGAGGAAATCACAGCCTACACCAAAGGCTACAATGACAATGAAGAACTTGGCGACTTTAAGGAGTATTAATATGAACTTTTTTGAAATCAGTGACACACAACGTAGTGCCACACAACTTGGCGAGTTCATGACAGAACTCACTTATAAAATCAAAGACGATCATATGGTTGTACGCCTAATGCGTCTTGCTGAAAAGCTCAGCGATTTAGATGCTTCATTTGGTACTCGTTGGGATCGAGACTTTGATAAAGAAGAAAAGCAGTTGGCTATGAACTGTTTAAAACTTATGGAAAAGAAAAAATGAACTTTGAAGAAGCCAAAAAGTTTGGTGACAAACTTGAAAAAGGCGATGCATTAAAGTTAATAGAAAAAATATATCCAGGTTGTGATATTAAATCTCCTCCAGCATATAGAATTAATAAAAAAGCAGTTCCAGATCACATTGTAGTAAAAGACAAGAAAGTTGTTGCATTGTTTGATTCAAAAAACAAAAATGCAATCTACAATGTGAAGGGACATGAACCTTTCTTCAGCACAGATGAAAAGCATTTAGACTATAGATATTTTGCAGAAAAATATAACTGTCCTTGCTTCCTTATATTTTATTGTGCTGAAAAAGATCCAGAACATTTTTATGTTGCAAACGTACATGAAAAGCCTAAATTTTATAAAGAAATTAATAATCGATATGGTAGGCATTGGTTTGGATATTATGTTTCACAATGTGAAAAGAAAAAGGTTGACTTTTGAAGTAAGATGTCTTACTATGTAAGTATAGTTAAAAAGGAGGACATGGAGAAGATGGATTAGCATAACGTAACACCGCAAAAAGCACGAGTAGGTTCGCTCTGTATGAATTGAAAGTTATGGTGAAGCAAGGTGATACAGAGGCAACTCGGAGAAATCCGGTCCGAGTTGTAAGCCGTGAGGGACGGAGCTCGAAACACTTAGGTGACGACAAGGCCCGGTACAACTTGAAAGAGATAAGAGTTGTGAATAGGAAACGAGTATAAACGTGGTTAGGCCTAGCTCCTACATAAAAGTCTAGGCGGGAACAGGGAGGTGCCCTCGAGAAAGACCTCCCATTTTTATTTTTTAAGGAGCAATGATGTCAGAGAAAAATATAGATCCGGAGAAGTTAGCAGAAGCACTGGTTCGCAAGTATGGATTAGAAACAGTAGAAGATCTCCTGCTTTGGATTGATCTTGAGTTAGAAAAATTAAACTTTGAACAAACAGATGATATAATGACAGCATTGGATATGGCTGACGCAGAAGTTGATTTGATGGATCGCTATCCTGACGCAGAATATATGTTGGCTAAACTTAAGAAAGATTATCTATGATTTACGTTTTCTTGTTTTTGGCTTTCTGTGTTGTACTAGGAAATTCTGATTCAAGAGAATTTTTTATGAATGCAGTTTTTGGTGTGGTATGGGCAGTACTGTGTATCTTTGGTGGTATCATCATTGGTGGCATGGGCTGGATACCCACTATAATTGCAATCGTTATTGCATTTTTGGTTGCTGAATTAATTCGTAGCTATCGTGTTCGAAATCACACATAATCCCCAAAAATACTGTATACAGTAGTATATAAAGCATTTTCCCACAATTATTGGTTAAATATATCTAGCAAACGAAACGGGTGTATACGTCTGCTATTCTCATGTACATGGAAGGAAATAACATGCGACAATTTATTTTAACTGCGATCGCAGGCCTATTCTTTACTGGCTCCGCTTTTGCCGAAACAATGCTCGGCGGTGGTTTCAGTTTAGAAAACGAACTAAAAGCAAAGCATCTGATTGATGCTGATCAAACAACTATGGATTTGACTCCAGAGATTACTTGGACCACTGGTTCACTTGATATTTGGGCAAACACCAAAATTGGTATCTATGACAGCAATGCCACAGATTCAATTGTGTTGACAGATTGGTTTGACCAAATGCCAACAATGAATGTTGGTGCTGACTATGACATCAACAGTTCAACAGAAGTATATGCAAAAACTTCTTGGGATTTGGATGCCGGTGAAAGAGGCGAAATGGAACTAGGCGTTTCTTTTAGTTTCTAAACTTTAGTGATCACTAAAATGAAAAAGGAGCCAATTAAGGCTCCTTTTTTTATTCTCTTTTTAGGAGTGAGTTTTCTCACAGATTTCTCATCACTAAATTATGTGGTTACTTCTTCTGCCATATGTGATATAGTACCCAAATCGCTACCAAGCCAATAATTCCTTGGGAACCAAGGCTAGCCAGCATTGCTGACACATTGTCAACAACAGAAATGTCGCCGGTCCAGAATGGGATTTTGCCCAGTCCGAGAACTTCCATGACGATGAGAAGTGCGGCTAAACTCACACCAACATCGGCTAGAGCTCCGGCCCACGATCTAATTTTAGTTAGGATTTCCATAATAATCCTCCTCCTTGTTATGTTAATCAGCAAAAAACCGCTGATCACAATACTATTTAACCGGTTGACAACTTTTTGAGGATGTTATATATTAATAGAATACACTTTTTGAACGGAGAGTTTATGAAAAACAAAGAGATTCTAAACACTATTATGGTGCTACAAAGCGAACTTGAACATTACAAAACACTTTTACAGCCTCATGATACTGGACATATTCACACCACAATTAGTTTTATCACTGAACGAATCAAACAGTTGAAAGACGAATTGTATGGTGACACTATCTCTGCTCGAGCCAAATTACCAAAACAAATGGAATTTAATCTTTGAACTGCTGGCATTGTAAAGCAGAACTAATTTGGGGTGGGGACCACGATCTTGACGACGAAGATGAATGGGAATTTGACATTGTAAGCAATTTACATTGTCCAGATTGTAAATCAGTGGTGTATGTATATCGCTACTGTGGAGATGATAATGACAACTAAACTTGAAATATTGGAAAAACGAATTGACTCGGCTATGACTGCTCGCGATAGATGTGCTGAAGGTAGTTGGGGAGAAGATTACTGGAGCAAAGTGGTTGCTCATCTAATGCGTCAATTAAACAGATATGTTAATGACGAAAAGTTACTGATTCACGAATATAATAACATGAATTAGGTTGGCTTTGGGGGGAGGATTCGAACCTCCACGGTAAATATATTGCAGTATCTTTACCACACGATAAACAGTCGTGCATGTCTACCAATTCCATCACCCCAAACTATTTGACCTATGCGGCGATCAAGTTAGATTGTTCTAACTTATCCAAAGCCGCGATCATTCTTGTCATTCCAATGCCTCCGCCTACTCTTTCAAAAAAGTCAAACTTTAAAAACTCTTCTAGTTCTGCTTCAACTCTTTCTTTTCCAAATAGTTCATATAGTAGGTTACTGTAAGCACCGTCAGTGATTGTATGAAATGTATCTCGCATCATGTCTACATCTGTTGAACGTTCAGCTGAACCAATTGTTTCCATACCACCCAGTATAACATCAATCTTCTTTGATTCTGTTTCGCCTGGATATCTGCTCATGTTCCAGAAAGGTGAAGTAAATTCTGGGAAGTCTGTGATCATTGCTGATCCAAAATTATCAAACATTGCAGTTTCGTGTTCAGCTTCCATTTCAACATCAGCACCTAAGCCAAAATGTTGTTGCCATTCTGCATAAGTCTTTTCTGTTGGTTTATCAAAGCCCAAGTAATCTACTAGTTCGTATTCCATTGCTTTAAGGTCATCTATTGTGCCTGGCATTTCAAATTCAAACATTGGAAAGATTATATCGTGTCTGCCTGGTATTGCATTTGGCTCCTGTCTGTAGGACGTGGAGACACAAAAAAAGCCCTTCGATTCGGGCTTTGAAAGTAATTCATGTTCTAACCACATTTGGCCTGTTTGTGGCAGTGGCCAGACCTGGCCTGCATAATTGTATGTTGCTACATTGAA
>CEOL01016758.1_pt1 | contig 22530 bp, 34 predicted proteins | sample 530381 | NCBI WGS metagenome assembly CEOL01 (sample SAMEA2620014, study PRJEB7988) | marine metagenome | biome: marine biome (ENVO:00000447); feature: surface water layer (ENVO:00002042); material: "saline water (ENVO:00002010), including plankton (ENVO:xxxxxxxx)" | depth 5 m
ATTAGGTACGACGAAGCAAATTAAGCGCCCCCGCAAGGGCAAGAACCGCTTTACCTTCCCCAGCCGCAAGAACCCTGGCAAGATTGTGGTGACCCCACGCATCTTCCATGGTCGCAAGGCAGACAGCTATGTCGCCAAGGCAAAGAGAGGAAAAGAGCAAGTGGTGTACTCCCGTCTTCAAGACAAGATGAAAACCTTGCTCGAAACCAAGATTCGTAAAGCCCTTAAAAAGAAGTACTCATGATTCACGTAGTTATCGAGCTTCTCAAAACCGTGACTGCTGTGACGGACCTCGTGCCGAGCACAAGCATCATGCCCGTCAAAGGAGAGCAAACCGTGGAGAGACCTCACATCATTGTGGATCTCTTGAGTACGGACCTCGACCGCACGAAGGAAGGCATGGTCTTCGAGACTTACAACATTGAGGTGTTCATCGCGCACACCAGCATCTTCCAAGCCTGGCGCATCCACGAAGCTTGTCGCACTCGTCTGGACAACTACACCAATGACAACGCTAGTGTCTTGACCCTTGGGCCTTACGACATCAAAATCATTCGCCTAGCGGACATCAGCACAGATGCCCATGAGCTAGACGACTTCTACATCATCAGAACAATCTACGCCTTGGAGATGGACAAGTGGACGGGCAACGCCTAATCCAACCTAGTTTGTCATCAGGCTTAATAATAAATCGAACTTTCTCTTTCAATTCTAATCTAACAGATCATGGCAACTACAGGATCAGTACAAGGCAACATCGTTGGCCTTTACATCGACGACGCCAACGCAGACGTTGACGGCTCGGACTTCACCGATGGCACGACCATCGATACCGCTCAGTACCACTTGGTAGGGGCAAGCACAAACGCTAGCATCAGCATCAACAACGCGTCTTACGAGACCGTGTTCAAGACCACCTCTGCTGGTGCGGAGGGCGTTGGCAGCAGCGCGCGTAGCTACGGCATCGGCGCTCAGAGCGCAAGCATGAGCATCGAGGGTGTTGTCGCTATGGACGGCAGCTACAACATTGAGTTCTTGGCAGGCTTGGCTATCGACAAGTCCAAGGTCACAGTGGTGTGGGCCACAAACGACGGAGCAGACTACGCTTTGGCTGGGTCAGGCTTCATCACCTCTTTCGAGGCTAGCGGCGGCGTGAATGACTTCACGACCTATAGCTGCACCATTGAGCTTGACGGCGACGTAAGCGAGATTAACGCAGCCTAAGACATGGCTAGTACAGCGGGAAGTCTAAAAGGCAACAACCTTGGTGTGTACATTGACCGAAGGGTCACCCTCACCGAGGAGCAAGGAATGGAGAACTGGGACACCTTTGAGCCATTCTACAACCACCCTGCTGGTGGAGGCAGCATCAATGCCTTCACATGGATTCCCGTTGCGTACAGCAGCAATGCTACCATTAGCATCAATACTGAAGTGCGCAAGTACATACAGCCTGTCATTAAGGCAGACCGCACGGAGAATAAGAGAACAGGAGTGACTAGTGCCACGATTTCGGTCGATGGCCTAGTCGCTCTTGATCACAGCAACTTCGATTTGGAAGAACTTGTTGATCACTTGATTAACAAGGAGAAACTAATCGTCGCTTGGTCTACCGACAACTACGATGACTATGCCATGTTTGGCTTTGCTTATCTGTTGTCTCTGGAGGCCAACGCACCTGTAAACGGCTTTGTCGAATACTCGGCCTCTTTTGAGATATCGGGTAAACTTCTGGAATTCTATCCCTAAGCGATAAAGCTTATATTGTGGCGTAAATCAATCACCATGAATACGTTGTCAGGTCAGTTCGAAGTTTCCTTCAAGGGGAAGAAGTACAAGTGTCACCTCAGCATGAATGCATTCCGCTTGGTATGCGAATCTGAGGCTATCACCATCACTCAGATGGATCAGTGGATTCAGCGCGACCCCATCGCTGCTGTGCCACGCCTCATCTACTACGGGATGGTCAATGCCCTGCACTATGCGGGCGATACCGACACCGTGCTTCCGAACTTCAATCAGTTTGCGGCACACATGTTCGAGGACGAGAACACCATCGCTGAATACGCCACGCTCATTAGTGTGGCTATGGGTGGTGAGGAACCAGTCGAACCATCTGAAGCCGAGGACTTGGGAAACGCGAAAAAGACCAAGACCCAGTAACATGGCAGAGCCTCTATCAAGGAGGCTTATCCATGGGGCTACGGCCCGCTGAGTTTTGGTCTATGACCTTTTGGGAGTACACAACTTTCAGCAATAGTATCAAGGAAGAGCAATCAAGATTGTGGTGGCACACCTCAAGCCTTTTGTGCATGCAGGCCAACCTCAATCGAGATAGCAAGAAGCGACCTACGCCATATAAGCCTCAAGACTTCCATCCATACGCGGATGAAGTCAAACAACAAAAAGACCCTCGCCCAACGCAAGCAAACGTTGATTGGTTGCAGAAGATGGGCAAATCATTGAGCAATGGCTGATTCTAAACTCTCCTTACAGATAGCCCTAGACCACGAGCGGTTTAGCAAGGGCCTGAGCAACGTACAAAAGAGGACTGCTCGTGCTGGTCGGTTGATGACCGACGTTGGCAAGAAGATGTCCATTGGCCTCAGCGTCCCTCTCGCTCTGATTGGACGTCGTGTAGCGGAGACGGCTACTGAGTTCGAGTACCAAATGGCTCGTGTGGCCGCCATCAGCGGGTCGGCTGCTGACGGGCTTGCTGCTCTCACCATGAAGGCCGAGGAGCTTGGTAGTAAGACCATCTTTACGGCACGAGCAGTAGGTCAACTGCAAGAGGAATTCGCGAAACTCGGATTCAGCGCCGAGGAAATCAATCAGGTCACCGAGTCCACACTGAGCCTGGCTCAGGTAACGGGAGCTACCCTTCCCCGTGCCGCAGAGATTGCGGGTGCGACTTTGCGCACATTTGGTCTAGAGGCTAGCCAAATTGAGCAAGTCAACGACGTGGTGGCAGTTGCCATCAGCAAGTCGGCTTTGGACTTTGAGTCCTTTGCGGAGACCATGAAGTACGCAGGTAGCCAGGCGGCTGTCAGCGGCATCAGCATGGAACAACTGAGCGCCGCTATGGGCGTCTTGGCCAACACGGGTGTGAAGGGGTCCATCGCTGGTACGCGTCTGCGCATGATCTTTGCTAAGCTGGCTCAGGAGGGCGGTGATGTAGAGAAGGAATTCCTGAAGGTAATCGACGGAACGATGACGATGACCGAGGCCATCGACCGCTTCGGCATCCGCGCTGCAACGGCTATCCCTGTATTGCAGGAGAACCGTGAGGAATTCCACAAACTCAACAGACAACTCAACGACAGCGCAGGTACGCTTAGCGTTATGCAAGAGGTTATGGACGACACGTCCTTTGCCGTGCAGAAGAAGTTGACTAGTGCCCTTGAGAATCTCAGCATTCAAATTGGCAAGGCTCTCTTGCCTATGTTGAACGTCGTTCTTGAGATACTCATCAAAATCACCAATGGCTTCGCAAAGCTACCTGCCTTCCTTCAAGGCGTCATCGTAACCATTGGGGCTTTGGTGGCGGTCATAGGTCCGTTGCTCTTTGTGTTCGGAAACCTGTTGACCAGTATGGTCAGCCTTCAGTTCTTGGCGCCAGGAGTCGCAGCCGCTTTGAGCACCTACCTCCTTCCCGCCATCATCGCCATCACCGCTATTGGTGGTGTTGTCTCTTTCTTGGCTGGATTGGAGCGAGGCATGCTCAATGTTGAGACTGCGGCCCAACGTATGGCTCGTGCAGAAGAGGAGGCGACCAAGAATAGCATCAAGCAAGCGGCCCCTGCTAGAGACCTCATCTACGCATACAAGAATCAGAACACCACCCTTGACGAACGTCGTGAGATTCTGAAGAAACTCAACGACATGCACCCAGAGACCTTCGGGAACTTGGATGCTGAGGCCACCTCCGTTGAGGACTTGGAATTGCGCTACAAAGACTTGACGAAGCAGCTCTTTGCTGTTGCCCGTGCACGTGCGTATAGCGCTGAGGCCACCCGCTTGGAACAAGAGCGTTTGGAGGCCATGAATAAGCAAAACATCGCGCAGCAGACGGTGGACAGCCTGAAGGAGGAGCAAGCGCGTGTAGAAGCCTTTAACAGAGCGCAGAGAGGCGTGCAGGGCACGAAAGAAGGGGCTGGGGTAGGCATCTTGGCCTTCGGTGGCGTAAGAGAGCTTGCTGAGGCCGAGGGAATCGTCAGAGACCAGCAGGGCATCATTGACGACGTCACCAATCAGATGGAGGAATTAGAGCGAATGATTAAGGCAGAGGGCCTTGACGCTGTGCTCAAGAATCTGTACGGCGTTGGCGATGGCGGAGGGATGGGCACTCCTGGCCCCATGACGTTCATCCAAGAGATGGAGCGCGACTTGGCCCGTTTGGAGCGGTTCACGTTCCTGACACAAGGTGTAGGCGGACAGGACACCATCACCTTCCAAGCTGACAAGCTGAAAATCCTGAACAAGGCTGTCAAAGAGTTCAGCGAGATTGACGACCCCACGGTGCGCGCCAAGTTTGCCGATGATATCGCACGCATCCAAGAGGAGATTGCGGCCCTTGCGCCAGAGGTCAAAACGCTGAAGGATCAAGAGAGTGCGTTCGATGCATACACCAATGCATTGCTTCGCTTCGCCGACGGACAAGATTCCATTGACCTCCGAAAGGGACTAGGTCTCTTTGCCGACGAGGGAGAGATGCTTGCTGCACAAATCAACAACCAAGTGCAACTCGTCAACTTCTTGGCTGACGCGCTAGGTCGTGAGAACGACATGTACATTGAGCAGGCTGCTGTACTCCAAGACCTCATCGACAAGAAGGAGAAGTTCAACAGGACGCAGCAAGAGACCGCTCAGGCCGCTGATGTAGAAACCGACAAACTGAGGGCCATCGCCGACATCTCCTTTGGCATTGGTCAGAATCTCGGTGAGGCCGCTGATGCTAGCAAGACCTTTGGTCAAGCCGCTATGGAAGCATTCAAGGATGCTGCTAAGGCTGCGGCACGTTATGCATACATGCGTTACCTGGCAGCCGTCATGGAGGACGAGAGCAAGCCCGAAGCAATTAGCAAGCTTGTTGCCGCTAGCGTGGGCCTTGGTGTCCTCACGGGTCTCGTCAACAGCATCCCCGCCTTAGCCGAGGGAGGTATCACCAACGGACCGATGCTCGCAATGATTGGTGACAACCGCAGTGGAAAGGAAGCGGTGATCCCGCTGGAAAAGCTCCCAAGCCTCATGGGCAAGATGGGAGGCAACAAAGAGATGGAATTAAGCACACGCCTTGATGGTCAGGACTTGGTCTTGGCAAGTCGGCGGGCTAAGTACAACATGTTCAGAACAGGTAGGTAATGGCGTATACAACTCTAGCTGAGTCGTTCTTCGACGACGACCACGGCAATCGATACAAGCTGACGATTGATAATCTGCAAGAAAGAAATGCAGACTACAACCCCAGCAATTACTCCTTCACCGTTGGTCAGGACTTAGACATGCCAAGGGGTGGCTGCATGGTCAGTTTTGAGAATGACCTCAGTAACGGGATATACTCTCCTATCACTACCAGTAAGTTAGAGCTTGACTACTTCGTGACTACAGATGATGAACACGAATTTATCAAGTATCTCAGCGAACAGCCTGACTACAAAATCCAAGCACATCTACGGCCTAACACTGCTGGTTCAACTGGTGTTTTCAGAGGGTTCCTTGTGCCTGATCAAATCAAGATTGAACTTGGCGGATACCCCTACCAAGTCAAACTTGTCTTTGTTGATGGCTTGGCCCTACTGAAAGATGTGGCCTACAAGGAGCGTGACGACAACAGCGTGTACGACGACTACCAGACGCTCAAAATCACCGTAGGAAGAGCCATCACAAGGATACGTGACGCCTACAACTACTATCGAGGATCTACTCCTCAGCAAGGAGACGCCGTTCCTATCGACATCGTTGAATACATAGACTTGTTCAACAAAAACTTTGGAACGTCCACCACCTTCGATGACGTTAGTGTCCTGTACACGCTGAAAATCAACCAACAGACATTCAATAAGCCCTCGACACTAGCCAACCCCGTGGGGACGGGCTTTCGTGTTTTCGAGGATACCATGTCCTGTTACGAAGTCTTAGAGCATATATGCATTGCCCTAGGGTGTCGGTTGCATTTCCGTGATGACACCTTGTACTTCATCAGCCCAACGACCTACCACGATGGCAGCACGTGTCGTGGATTTAGGCACAGCAATACAAGCTTGCTAAGCTCAAGTGATGGGGACGACAGACTGGAAGACCCCTCTCTTGCAGGTGATGGCATCACGGCTCTCTCTGCTCGTGCAGACTTCACAGATTTGGACGAATACGACCTCTTAGAGGGCAGCACAAGGTATCAATTGCCTGCGCTAAGGGGTGTGGTATACACGCACAAAGATAGTGGCTCACAGCGCGTCCTAGGCGGTCGCTACCCTATCCCTCGTACAGCACCTCCTCAGTACGCTGAGACTTTCAGCAACATCTCCTACAACTTGGAGCAGTACGGGTATGAATCTGGCATCGAGAATGTCTTTACCACACACGTCCTCTACAGCCGCCTACGCAGCGCCCTTGGCACTCCCGACACGTACTTCGATTTCGAGAACCTGAGTGTGGTCAATAACCCATTCACGGCGCTCACAGCCAAGCACGACTACTACGAGGCCCCTGCTCGTGTGGAGCATGCCACGGTGGATAGAGTCACCCTTCAAGGCATCAATTCAACAGAAGCGAGAGAGCTTGTCTCTTGGTCGGAAGACTATCCGCTTGAGGATACTGAGATTGACGTTCCCGACGACATCCCCTTCCGCTTTCAAACGACAGCCTACGTCAACACCAACTTCGACAACGATGTCACGATTGGTGCTAAGATTGTCTTGCGATTTGTCATCAAGGTCGGTGGGTACTATCTCAAGCAGCACGTCACCGCTGCTAGCTATGACGACGATGAGATCCCGCACGAGGATGGATTCGAAATCATCAAGCCAGGCGGTAATGCTCGATACATGCCTCTCCGTGCCACAGCCGATGCAGAGTGGACTCAGACCGCTACGGACCGATTCGAGATTGTCTTGAACAACCCCGACCTGTTGGAGCTGCCTAGTGAGTTTGCTACGTTGCAACACATTGATGCTGATGGCAATAGTTACGAATATGGCGGGGGCATCGCCACTATCCTAGAGCCACGCACGGATGACAGCGAGGTCGACAGGCTGCGCCACAGAAACAACATGATGGGTTCGCAGGCGGAGAACTTCCACAACTTCCGCATGCCCATCGACATCGACATCCCTGCCTTGCCCGATGCGGCAGCTAACCAAACGGGTATCAAGGTGTACCTGAAAGATGTCATCGCATATGATGCGGGTGGCAGTAGTTTCAACGAACAAGAGATGGACGACTTCCTCCGCGCCAATGTGCGCTTTGAGAATGTCAAGTTCTTCTTGGGTACTGGCGACAAGGGCGATGACGCAACGTACTTCGTTGCAAGCGATTCACCCGACACCGACATCGTGGAGCGAATGCCGCCTAGTGTGGTTGGGGGTCGCCCTGCGGGATGGTTCGGCACGGCGGGATACCTCTATGCTGGCAGTCAGGACTACAGCCAGCAATATGCGTCGTTCATCAGCGGTGTTCCATATGTGGCGGCAAGCAAAGACTTGTATGAAGTCCATGCTGAGGAGTACATGCGATTCCGTAATTCTGCGCGCTACGTGTACGACCTGAAGTTGCAAGCGCCAGGTTATGTGTCAGGACAGACGTTCCGCGACCTGTTGCACTACGAGGACAGGCCCGTCTTCACGATTGACAGCACGGAACTACAGATGTGCCCCATCTCTATCCGCCATGACATCACGCAGTCTATTACGGAGATGACGTGTGTACAGATGGGTCGAGACACCGACAGCATAACAGAGGCTCAGGACACAGGCCGAGACCCTACGGGGACTAGCGGAGACGATGTCGGAGGGTTGCCTACAGAGGCTATCGATACGACTAGAGAGGCGCAGCGCAGGGGCAAGCGCCCTGGCCTACCCGTGGTGGACAGCAAGAAGTTGAGTCACGTCAATCTCACAGCAGACAAGACGGGTATCGCTAGCTTCACCGTGAGTGCCACCGAGAACTTGCCTCTCAGCAACTTCGAGAACGTGTTTGCCAGCGGGCAGTCTCGTACGGGCATCACCAATGACCGCATCCTCACGGTAACCCCGACACAAGAGGTGGATGAGTTGGGCGCAGGCACAAAGGGTCAGGTACTGAAGAGTGGTGGTACGACGCAAGATCCCGACTGGGGCTATGCCCCGTACATCATCGCGTCCTCCTCAACGCGCATCCCGATGTATTACGCCAACAGGTACTACATGGGTAGTAGCCTGTATGGCTGGGATACCGACACGGGATACAGCACAAGTCAGACTGGGAGAACGAGCCTGCTGGACGACTACGCCCACATGGGCATTGTGTGCCCAACGGACATCAGCACGCTCAAAATCTTCGGCACCCTCCGCAACGATACCAACGCAGCGGACGTCACCGTCTGGGTGTTGACGGGGGCTGCACCCAATGGCTCTAGCTCAAGCATAAGCCTGACAGACGTCAAAGAGGTGGCCGTAAGTGTGACCACCACGGATCGTCACTATAGTTTCAGCGGGACAGCTAACAACTTGAGCATCAGCGAGGGAGACCTCATCTTCGTCTTCTTCCAGCGTACCGAGCTTCCCAATGGCTCAACCTTCGTCAATACATCATACACAATCCTTGTTGAACAATGAGTGCCACAGACGTAACCGACTACTTCGTCCCTGACAAGCGCCAGGAGATTGGTGACCTGCCAAGTAACCCAACACAACAAGATTTGATTGACAGAATCAATTTGTTGTCGAACATCGTGAATCAAATGTTGATTGATGTAATTGGTGATACAGGAGAAGACATCCCTCCAGAAGCTAGACAATGACCATGAAACACTTACTCTCCCTCCTCTTGCTCCTTGTGAGCACGCTGTCTTTCAGCCAGGCTCTGACATGTGGCAATCAATGCAACCACATGGACCACGACTTCGAGGACTGGCTACAAATGCGCCGTGTGGGCAATCGCAACTCAGACTACTTCGTCAAGTACATCCCCGTTGCCTTCCACTCCTACAATGGCGCCATCACCCCAGAAGTCGCAGAACAAGCGTTCTTGGTCCTCCAAGAGCAGATGTTGGGAAGCGGCATTGTGCCGTGCCGTGCGGAGGGCAATTTCTACAACGAATGGGACGACCTAGAGACAGAGCATCCCGTCTATGACAACCCGCTCTACTATCAGGCTATGCAGGCTGTAGAGCTGGCGGGCACACCAGCTACGGACATCTGCAACATCCACGTCTTCAGCAATGTGGGAGACGGTGTGGGTGGGTTCTCGTGGATCAATCAGAACCCCGTCACACGTCCGTGGGATGGCATCTACTTGAGGGCTGACCAGTCCAACACGTCAGTCATCACCCATGAGATGGGGCACTACTGCGGCCTGTACCACACGTTCAACGCAGGTAGCTGCAACAACCCAGAATCCAACTGCGAGACACAGGGGGACCGCGTATGTGACACACCACCGACTAGCGCCAACTTGAGTTGCGAAGACCCGTTCTGCCCAACAGCGGACTACACCAATCACATGGACTACACGCCCAACGATTGCCGCGACCACTTTACGAACGGGCAGATTCTGCGTATGCATGCATTGCTGGTCAATGGCAACAGGGCATCGGTGTGGCAGTCAGGCGCCTGCTCTGACCCCAACGTGCTCGATGTGCAACTGCTGTCGGTGCGGAACACCCGTCGATGTGACGACACCTTTGTGCCTGTCGTCAAGGTGGCCAACTTCTCTGGCATTGACGCAGAAGACGTAGTCCTCAGCGTAATCCTCAATGGTCAGGTGTGGGAGGATGTTGTGGATGTGCCTTCTCTCTCTATTGAGACTTTCGAGGGGCCTGAGATGTCCACGCCATACATGGGAGACTACCTCGGAGAGGCATACGTCTTCTTGGTGGGGGACCAGAACCCCGACAACAACGTCACCACCTTTGAGTACAACCCACGACCCCATGCCTCCTTCAACGTGGTCATCCAGCACGATGCCTGGCCAGAATCTGAGCAATGGAAGCTGTACAAGGAAGGGCAGGTTGGAAGTTCCTTCACGGGGGTAAACTACTACGCCGCAGCGGGATACAGCACCAGCTACCCCTACGACCAAGTTCAGGATGGATTTACGTTTGAGCCGTACATGACACACGACGAAGTGTGCCTGACGGGCGGCTGCTATGGAGGGTGGTTCCGCCACCAAGGGTATGCGGGCACTCAGGAATTGTATGATTCGGACAACCCCGATTACGAGGGCCTTATCTGCGGAGTCGACGTGTACGTTGAGCGTGGATTGGATGTGGATACCCTGTACAGCTACCACGTCACAGCCTTCTCAGATTCATGCGGCCTGACCCTCCTGTGCGAGGAAGACAACTACGAGTACATGCTCGGATACATTGGAGGGCCTAGCTCTAATTCATGGGAGTACGATTACTGCGTTGAAGACATGTACATGGAACTTGTAGACGACTTCGAAGAAGAGCCAGAGAACCTGTGCTTGGGAGACTTCAACCTTGACGGAGACATCCAACTCCAAGACCTGCTCATGATCTGTGCTGAGATGGGGCAAGGTGGGCCTACCTGCGTGTGCGACATGGACGGTGATTCGTGGGTTAACGTCGATGACTTTGCCATGTTCCTTCAGGTGTACGGCACAGACTGCGAAGGATCACAACTCGCACCACCGACAACGCGGGAACTGGAGGAGCTTGGGTACGCACCCATCTACTACACCATGGAAGGCAAGAGAGTAAACGAAACAGAGTTTTTGGCGCAGGGCATCTATCTGGCTGAGATTGAGGTCGAGGGCGTAAGGCTCAGAATAAAAGTAATGAGATGAACGTAGAGACCATCACCGCCCTTGTTCCCAGCATACTAGTAGCCATTGGCGTTTGGGTTTCAATGAATAGTGAGGTGGCCAAGTTGAAAGGGCGCGTGTACCGCTTGGAATCCGATCAGGGAGAGATGAAAGAGATGTTGCAGAAGTGCGTTGACGGCATCCATGAGCTTAAGCTCTTGTTGGCCAAGAAGGGTATTTGACAAAAGTGTCTATCTTGCGCCAAAATAAAGAGCATGTTCAGTTATTATGGCAGCAAGAGTAAGATCGTCAATCTGTACCCAGAACCTGCGCACGACCTAATCATAGAGCCTTTTGCGGGAAGCGCTAGGTATTCTTTGAGATATTGGCAGCGCGACGTCATTTTATGCGACAAGTATCAGGTGATTACGGATGTGTGGAAGTGGCTTCAAAAGTGCAGTGCAAAGGATTTAGATGCGTTGCCCCTACTTCGCGCAGGAGATAAACTTGAAGACTACGACCTTTGCGATGAAGAGCGGAACTACCTAGGTTTTGTCATCAGCGAAGGAGTAAGTAGCCCTAGAAAGACCGTGACTCAAAGAGCCGCGAAGAAAGTCAACTACAAGATTCAGAACACAAAAAACATTCTCCATAAGATTAGGCATTGGAAAATTGTTTGCGATTCCTACCAATCTATGAGGTCATTGCAAACTGAGGCAACTTGGTTTGTAGACCCTCCTTACCAGAATGGAGGCGAGCACTACCCTTGTTCTTCCAAACAAATAGACTACAACGACTTAGCCGAATTTTGTCTAACTCGTAATGGACAGGTGATTGTGTGTGAAAACAACAACGCTAATTGGCTGCCTTTCAATAACCTGAAATCTGTTTGGGGAGGTCGCAAGTCCAGCACAGAAGTATTATATTGCAACAACCAACCCATTCAGCATGGACTTTTTTTTCAATAACTGGAGTGAGATTCTTCTCACCATCATCACCGCAGCGGGTACAATCACCGCGCTGACCGAAACCGAGAAAGACGATAAAATCGTCGATGTACTGAGACGCATCCTTCAAGCTGTCGTCTTGGGAAAGAATCGTCGCCGCCTCAAAAAGTAAGCATGAGGCCCGTCAACAAGATCATCATTCACCATACTGCAACTAAACGCGAGGAGCAGTACGATGTGGAATGGTGCAATCGCCTTCACAAGTCCTTTGGATGGAAGATGATTGGCTACCACTTCTTCATTGAGCATGATGGCAAGTTGAGTGCTGGTCGCCCACTTGGCATGACAGGAGCGCACGCCAAGGGGAACAACTACGACAGCATAGGGGTCGCTTTCGTCGGTGGGAGGGACACACGCAACAAGGATGCTTGCACAATCACAGAGGCGCAATGGTTGACTCTACAGAAGATTTGCAACGCCTTCCGTGTGCTCTACGGCGACAACATTCCTATACATGGCCACCGCATGTACAAGAACACCTTTTGCCCTGGCTTTGATGCCGAGAAGATAGACTGGGATGGCACGTGGGAAGACGCGGAGAAAGTCATCTACCCGAAAGGGTAAGATAAGTCCTAGCGAATTCGAGGTGCAATGCGCCGTCGTGGACTACGTAGACGCTCACGCCCCCGATCTATTGTACTGCGCCACCGTAGGTGGTGCTCGGATGTCAATAGCTGAGGCAAAGAAGATTAAGAGGTCAGGGTATCGCAAGGGTATCCCTGACCTCATCTTTTATGAGCCACGCGGCATCTACAAGGGCTTGATGATTGAGATCAAGCGTAAAGGAGGAAGAGCCAGCGACCATCAGAAAGAATGGCTACTGGCTCTAAACGAACGTGGCTACAGAGCAGAACTCTGTTTCGGAGAGGAGGAATGCCTGAACGTTATTCGGGGATACTTTGCTTGCGACAATATTGTTTGGCCTCTGAGCGGTCAAACAGACTGACGCTGACAGCTACGTCCAACGCATCGGCCCATCGGCCAATGGTGTCGAACTTAGGTGTGAGCTTGCCATTCTCATAGCGACTGAGGTTGGCCTTACCGATGTTGCTGGCGTCAGCTACTTCATCGATGGTGATGCGACGCTCACGGCGGATACGCTTGAGGTCGGCACAGAGGTCTTGGAGGATATCATTCATGACTCTAGGATTTGATTCTGGACGCGAATATAGCCATTTTTGCTAACATCCACAATAGCGTATCCATGTTGCCAATCATTTCTGGGGTGATACCGTGGGTTTGGCTCCCCAAGATGCCCAATGACGTGGCATTGAATGAGCTTGCCAGCCCCATCTCTAGTGTAGAAGACGTCAGGTCTGTGTAGGTGTCCACACATGGCGCTCTTATGCATCTTGGCAAAGAGCTTACGGCTGGGGTTGACACCACCGATGCCGCGCATCTCATGCCCATGGAGGAACGTCATGTCGCCGCAATGAATAAACCCGTTTTTGATGTAGGGTATCTCTATCTCCTCCAGCCCCAACAACGCCTCCATACGCAAGCTTGGTAGGTCGCTTAGCTCATTGGCATTGCGTTGAATGTACGCGTCTAGGCGCACCTCATGGTTGCCCTCGACGTAGTAGATCTTGGCGTTGGGGAACCGCTCTCTGATGCCGTACAGCAATTGCTTGCCAATGATGAGTTCCTCCGTAAAGGACAGCGTGTCGTTGTCATTGGGATACTTGCTGATACGATGGAAATCCAAAACGTCACCCAAGAGGATGACGCTGTCTGGATCTTCGATGCTGGACATGGCTTGAGTCAAGGCTTCCACATCGTGGTATGGACAATGGATGTCGCTAAGGACAAGGATCGTCTGATTCCGAGGAATCTTGATGTCAGCCTTACGCTTCTTGTAGAACGATTCGGGGATGTTGAGGTTCACGGTTCAAGTCCTGATATCATACGGATGAATGCCGCTACTCTTTTCTGCGAGGGGGCATACTCATAGCGCACATCTAAAACATGTCCGTCGAAGTAGTTCCGCAACTTGTCGTACTTCTCCCACGTCAGGTCCGAATCTAGAATCTCTTCCACATAGTGCTTGTGAACATTGTCTTCGAACTTACAGCGGTCTAGCAACGCCAGGAGGCGGTCCTGAATCTTCCACAGATCCTGTTCTGCTATCTCGTCTTCCTTACTTTCGATCGTGCCTTCAACGGCATCGAACATGTCATCTATCCAGTCGCTCATATTGCTCTATTGCTTTGAAGATTTGATAAGCCACTTGCGGGACTATGGCGTTGCCGTAGGCTTTGATGGATTCCTTTCGCCACTTAGAAAAGGTGACAGAGTCCAGTTCTCTGGGAATCCCATCATCTCCTCCACAAACAGGGGGTTGAGTTGGGAAGGATTCAAAGTTGGGTCTTGCATGTTTTCCCCCAGTGTCTTCATGACAACGGTCAGCCCGATCTGTTTGCCCTTCTCTAATCGACGCTGATTGCACGCGTTGTTCATGCTTCCCCTGTCTCTGTTGTCCGCTGCGTTCGGGGTGGGTAGAAGCCCATGGGCTGATAACTTCATCATGGTCGGCATGTAATTGCTCATGATCTCTTGCGCTAATGTCCCGCTGTCTCCGCTGACAGGATTCGCCTTGCCACTTGTCACATGAGCGTCCATCTGCGTTGGCGTCTTTAGCAATGTACCATACACGCTGTCGCTTGTGGGGAGCGTTGACGCTTGCAGCAGGAAGTAAGAACGGTTGTACGGCGTACCCAAAAGCTTCCAAGTCAGCGCACACCTCTTCGAAGACCAGCCCTCCATTCCAACTAACAAGGCCGCGAACGTTTTCGCCCACGACGTAGCGCGGGGTGCATTCTCGAATAATGCGCAGCATCTCTGGCCACAGGTGGCGCTCATCACCTTTTCCCCGCCTTCGTCCGGCTGCGCTGTATGGTTGGCAGGGAAATCCTCCTGTGAGGATATCAATTCGTCCAGCGTAAGCTGTCGCGTCAAATTCTTTGATGTCTCCATATTGTTTCGATTCTGGAAAGTGGTGTCTCAGCACTCGTCTCGGAAACTCCTCCCACTCGCAGTTAAAGATGTTGTTCCATCCCATCCATTGCGCTGCAAGGTCGAAGCCACCGATTCCAGAGAAGAGGCTACCATGGTTCATTCTTTGCCGTCTAGCTCATCCTCACCAAGGATGTTGTGTTGGTACAGGCCCACAAGCTTCAACACCACACGAGAGAGAGCACGTTTCTCCGCCATCTCAGGCAGGTAGGCCGTCTGGCAGTTCTTAGGGCATGCCGATCCATAAGTCTGCATCTCCACAAACTGCTTCGTGTTCTCGTATTCCATCAGGATGCGGCCCGTCGCCTTGACACAGAAAAACATAGGCTCTGTCAACACCTCATCGTAGGTCACCGTGATGCCGTAGTTCGCTTGGATCTTTTCGATGCCCTTGCGCTTGATGATGCAGTAGTGCTTGTGGAAGTGGAAGTCGTCCTTGACCAAACCACACTCGTCTGCGAGGAGTCGGAATTCCGTCTTTTGCTCTTCAGTAAGTTGTCCCATTTTTTTTTTGGTTAGTAGCCCTGCTTGCTGCCAGGCTTAGTGAATCCTTTCTTGTTCTTCAAGTTGGCAAAGACCTTCTGGCGCATCTCCAGGCGCTCCTTGGCTTTGCGGGGTTTGACGTATCCTCTTTTACTCATTGTCAGTTGTTTTGTGAATCTTCTTCTTCTTTCACGATGATGGCCACCTTGGCTAGGTTCAGCAGAATATCGTATTGATCAAACAGGAACAAAAAGAGATCAAGCAATTGAGCCTCATTCCCGTTGATCGCCACGCTGAATCGTTCGCCACATGGGCTGCTCCTGATGTAGATGTGCCCTATGCCTTCCTCTCGGAGCTTCTCCGTGAGAATTAGAATGTTGTCATCGATCAGGCTGTATTCGTCGTCGTCTAAGTCCATTTCTCTATGCTTCGTTTGAGGGTGTCTACTTCTTTTTGCAATCTAAAGTTTTCTTCCTCAAGCTGCTGCACACGTACTTGGCTTTTCAGGCTAACATTTCTCTCGACGGCCAGACTATGGCATATCTGCCCATATCTGTTCTCCAGTCCCCACTCCTGATCGAGCATGATCACCAAGCAGTTCTCCATGCTTTTGAGTCGGCGTTTCCACCGTGAATCCGTTTCTTCTTGGTGCCATTGCCGTATGTTCTCCATAAAGCCGCCAACACGCAGTCTGTTGCTGATTCTCTCTAGTGTGCTCTTTTGGTCCGCATACATCATATGTCCTCAAAGTGATTGGTTTGTCTGTTCAGGCGAAGCTTGGCCGTGCCCAGCCGACCTGTGCCCTTAGGCTTGCTCTTTTGGTTGATGATCCACGTTTCGCCATCTTGAATGATTGGCTCTCCCTCCCGCATAATCTGATCGACAGGTGGGCGATACACCAACAGCATTGTAAAGGCCCTCCGATACCATGCCTGGCCACCCGCCCACTCTTGTGGTAGGGCTGGCTTCTGATACCTCTTGCCTCCCAATGTCGTTGCGTCAGCGTTGAGCTTTGCGATGTGGTTGCAGATGATGTCCACCCGATCGTGCTTGGCGCTGTGGAGCCTGACCTTACGCAGTTCCTCCGTTAGCCATACGTCCTCGCGCCCACCTACATTTCTCAGGTCGCGGGCCACGTCGTTCCATGGGTCAATCACCGTGGTGTCCACCTGTAGGTCTGCGGCTGTAGCGTAAAACAGATCGGGGGTGAACCCGCTGTCTCCCACAGCGTCCCCATCAAAGAAGGTGAAGTGATCGTTGACCCATCGTACAGCCACCTCGAATTCGGTGTCTGTCATGTGGGCTTGTTCCTTCCCTCTCCAATCAATTCGCCTAGCAGGCTTGCGCACGTACAATTCGCAGAAGTCTAGGATGAGTTCATCCACGCTTCCTTCCTCGCCCATGTAGACGAAGTGCTTCCACTGGTGGCGCTCACTCCAACACGTTAGAAGCCACTTAAGAAATAACGATTTGCCATGATGCGGAGCACCCGCGACGAAAAGCGGATATCCTTTTCTCGGAATGTATAAGTCGTCAAGTTGGGCATTCCCCGTAACGACTGGATCAGGTCTTTGCTCATTGCGTAAGTTTTGCAATCCAGCATACCTCTCGCTTGCTTTCTGTGTCAGGTTCATACTCCCGTGAATTCATCGTTCCACTTCACCTGATCGAATGGCAGTTGCTGGATACGGGTAAGTTGCAGGTACTCCTGAAATTTTTTTCCAAACAACGTACTAGGTCTAAGGTGTTGCCTCATCCTACGATCCGGCTGCCATTCTCTGGCGCGGTCCTCAATTACTGCTCCATAGTCCTCAAGCTTGTTGTGTCCAGACTTGTACAGGATGCTTACATATGGACTCACATCATCTACGCCGTAATCTGTCCCAAGGACGTCATTCAGCTTGCGCACCACCTTTGCACAGAACTTGTTGATGTCGTCGCTTAATGGTTGGCAAAAAAGGGTGGACAGCCGTTGCCGCCCACCCTTATGAACCAAAAAAGAAACTAGAGCACGAGAATCGCTCTCGGACAAATCTAGTTGTTTCACGACGTCATTGACGTTCTGTCCATAGTGAATTTTCACCAATGCTTTCAACATGGTCAGCCCCTCGAAGTCAAGAGCCGCAAGCTCAGTCAAATTCACTTGGATCAGCATCAGAACGGCAAGTCCTCACCGTTTGCAACATTGCCAGGCGCCGCTGGCTGAGCATTTCCAGAGGGTGTCCCTTGCGACTTTGGCTTGAGGTATTTTGCAAAGCCCAACAGCGGGCCTTTGATGCCCTTGTCGTAGTCTTCCTTCGGCACCTTAACCACGCAGCAGTAGTCGCTGTACTGCTTGTTGTCCAGCTCGATCATGCGCATGTTGATGTACTGCTCGCCGTTCTCGGCTGTCACAGCAAATTTCATGGCCTCTCTCAGGGCGGAGACCTTAACACCCAAATCAATGATTTTCTTCATAAGGGTAACGGTTTAAAATTGTCAATGCTTTGTTGTAGAATTCCATGGTGATGGGGTCACCAATACCCAACCGCTCGTTGGTCTTCTTTACGTGATAACATACCGTGGTGCGGTCTTTCTTCAGGAGATCTCCGATGTCGTAGTCCATCATCGAGAAGTGTTCCCGAAGCACATACATGATCATAGCGCGGACTTCGATGATTTTTTTTCTGCGGTTCAATTCTTGGACCGACTTCAGGCTCACCTTGTTTGCCTGCAAATAGTTGTAGACGAACATGCGGGAACTCATGCTGTGCGTGCTCTCTGGAAGGCCAGGAAACACGTAGGGGCTAGGTTTCAGGACTGGCATGGTTTGTCTGTCTGTACTTGAAACATGGGAATGTAGTTGTTGCCTCGTCGTGTGGCGCCTAGCCATTTGACATGCCCCATGAAATCCAGCATGCAAACACAATGCTGAACCTCATCAAACTTGGCCTCAGGCATGTGCTCTTGGACATACAGGTAGGCATCGTTGTACGTGAACCTGTTAAGCTCGCCCTCCTCAATGCCCTCTCTCAGGCACATGAAGATGTCGTACTGCTTGTCTCGGACGGGGTTGATCCTGTCGTTCACAAGTCTCTTCAATTTCTCAAAATAGTTCATGAATCATTTTTGGTGCGGGGGACAATGTACGGACACACTTGTGATTTCCGCAAATTATTTCCGAGATGTCCCCATCGCGAGAATTTAGAACATGTTTTCCTCTCTCTTTTTTTTTTGGGGCCATATACTTAAGTATATATTATATACCTAGATAGTCAAATAAGTAAGAAATAAGAGAGAGAATAATATACTTAGATAGGTTCACCCATCCCTTCTGCTTTCGTAGGCGTGATCCTCGTAACTCGGCACCCAGATGGTGCCAGGCACGCACCCACAGCCTTCGCATTCCCAACACGTCTCCGTGCCGCTGCAATCTACGGTGAACACCTCACCAGCCCCGTAGCATTCTGGGCATTCAGGTTTGTCGTCAACTCGACAGCCATCGACCACCCAGTAACCACCACCATCCCACGTCCTCATGGCCTAAAGAATTTAGCGATTCCTTTCGCAAGGTCTACGCTGTCCCACTCACGTTCTCGGTACTTGGTGTACATCTCGCTTTCCCACGAGTAGAAGAGGGCTGTTTTGAGGCTCTGGAGGGCCTGAGCGCCCTTGGGTATGATTCGGCCTGTCTCATAACATTTGGTATCGAATTTGACCGTGATTTCTCGAAACTTGCTCATGACGTGCAGATTGCCTCAATTTTGAGCATGAACGCATCGATCTGCTCGTCGGTGTGGGTGTCGGGGTGGGTGCATTCGCGGGCGAATCGAATGACGCCGTCAATTGTACGCAGCGTACAGAGCATGCGGCCCGTGCCATGGCGATCCCATGGAATGAGAAAGGTGTTGTACTGCTCTTCCTCGCCGTTGTCCTCGGTGCTGTTTGGCAAAAACACGGTCAAGCCGTCAATCATGACTTCCTTCGCTGTAGCGTTGCTGTAGGCGAAGCACTCAGGCTCGAACCCTGCTGCCTCTAAGGCTTCAACTGCTGCTGTCTCGATCGCGTTGTATCGATAGTTTGTGATCATCTTCATAGCTCTAAAAACTGAGGGTTACCACGCGGTGACGTTGCGCTCACCAAAGTACGATTCCACTCGATCATAAATGTGGTGCGCACCTTCAAATTCACAACTAAGCCAGTAGGTGCCTTGCCCGTCATCTTGAAGCCTAATCTGACCATACAAGGACTCAAACTGGCCGGTATAAGGGCATCGCAGGTCGATCGTGTTCCATGCGTTGTATAGGTTGTGACGTTGCACCATCTCGCGAATGGCTTTCTTGGCTTCGGCAACTTCTCGTGGGGAAATAATGATATCAATCATGGTATTTTTTTTTTGGTTCGATTTTTTTTTTTTTTTCTCAGCAGGTCTCGACAAGGATCACAGCGTGACCCTTCTCAAGGTGGAACACCTCTGGGAATGACCAATTGAGTTGGCTTGTGTGGCCTGCGAAGTCCATGCACACCTCCAGTAGGAGGCAAGACCAATCGTTGAGGTCTTCGCATGGGGCAGAGGGGTTCTCCCAGAACTTGACTTGGATGCTGTGCTTGGTTTGACTTGCCTTGGCAAAGAGACCAAAACTGTTGCAAGCATGCTCGAGGGCCTCGAGTACTTTGTAATCACAAGAACCAAAGACAATATCTTGTTGGTGCTTGGCAAAATCGCGCTGGTCTTTGCGGGCGTCGAATTCGGCTTGAAGTTCAGAAAAAGGACACATGAAATAAAACATTAAAGGGTTCTGAATGAGGCCGTCACGGTGACAAGCTTCGATGCAAAGATAGACAGGAATGACAACAAAACAAGAGATTGAGAAAAAAATGTTGATCATTTGCCAGCATCATTCGTAGAGCCTAGGCTACATGGGCTTTTAGACCCCCTTTAACATTCAAAACCCCTGAATCCCATCGGGTTAGTAGGGTTAAAAACTGGAACCCAGTGGTAGCGCGGGTTTCAGAGGGTCGCAAAGTTCAGATCAGACGCGGCCTATTTTAAAGGCCATACAAGGCGTTCTGCGTTGCTAGGTATATCAACATACCCGCGAAACGGTGAAAGTCGCTCAGAAGCGCTAAAAATGCGTCTAGCCAGGAAATCGCCCAAATGCATGCGCTGCACACTCCAGCGCACAAAAAAGGCGCCCGAAGGCGCCTATTCTGCATGTGGTGTGGGTTGGTCAGATCTGAACAAAGAACCCGCTAGCTAACGCCTTGCGTTCTCCTTCCACCGTGGAACGTTTCGCGCGTAGGCCCACGATGTAACCGCCTGCCTTGGGCGCGCCTTCGATTCGGTCCATGAATCGTGCGTCGGTTTTGTCGCCGTCAAATACGGGGAACGTCCAGATCTGCTGCCCGTCTGCATCGAGTTCACCGAACGTCGTGGGCAACGTTGCCGCCCGCGCGACCTTGACGCGGCCCGCTGAATTCAGATCTGCAAAGGGAACAGCGACAGAATGCCCGTCCTCCATCAGCGCGACTGCATCGGACCAAGTACGCCCGTCCGTCCATGAATACGTCAACGAGTAATTGGCGGGCCATGTTTGGCGGGCACGTCCCCACACTTTCGTGTAGTCGTAGAAGGAAACGTCAGGGAACGTCTGCAGCACGTCAAGTCCGTCCACCTTGAACGCGCGCGGGCTGATGTCGGACGTCCCGTTCAAACGGACGGCAAACGCGCGCCCGTTCCTTTCGGCGCGTGCTTTCGCTTTCGCGATCTCGTCGAACAACAACACGGCGAAGTGCTTTCGGCTTGCTCCGTACAGACATGTCCGCAAGATGCGCGCGCGGTTGACGCCTTGATCGAAGGAGGCCCGCCCGCTATTCACCAAACACGCAGCACGGCAGCCCTCGGACGCGGCTGGGCACGTGTTCACGACGCCTGACATGTCAGACGCGGCCAAATACACGATGAACGTGTCAAGGTTCAACGTTTCCCCCTTGACGATCTTACTAGACGCGTTAACGCTGCCGAGGTAGCTAGGTGCTTTCTGTCCATGCATGTCGCACACGTACCGAAACGTTTCCTTGATATCTGCGACGTTGTCGAGATCTGTCGCGACGTGCCCCAAGTATTGGCGCAGATCATGTGTAATTGCTGCGGTGTTCATACGTTCCACGTCTTGTAAGTGAACACGGCCAAACGACCGACGTGGGCGCAGACCCAAAGACAGCCGAAGACAGAGAGAGAGAATACAAAGACATACGCAGCGGCCAAACGGGCGCCGAAGACAGCGCACAAAGGCGCGGCAAAGAACACGCCGAAACCGCAAACGACGACGGCAACGACAGCAAACGCGTCAAAGACGTCTTGAGAGGTAGCCCGCGCGGCTGAGATGAATTCAGCGCGCTGGCGGGTAGTGTACAAATTTGAATGGGACATGACGTAAGAATTAAGGGTTCAGAATTATTTGACGAAATCGATTTGAACAAACGTTGTGCCCTCATTGTCGCGGGCGTGTTCGATGATATCGAGCGAAGGCGAAAGGCGCATGTACTTGTAGCCGTCGCGCTGGCTTGCAAAGGCTGTAGCGTAGTCCTCGACCGCATCGATTGTGTCGAACGTTAGGCGCTTCCGGTCGTCACCACAGAGGTACGTTGTGAATACAGAGGGACGATCGTTGAGGCTGTCGAAGACTGAGCGTTCAGCGTTGATGAGTGCGATACAAAACATAAAAACAGATATAAAAAGTTGGCGTTTGTCCCTTGCGGACGTGGCAAAGATCGTTCAATTGTTCGTTCTGTCAACACTTGAGGCCAACTATTTGCTGAGAAAGTTTCGAAACCCAGCAACGACGGGCCTTTCAGCGGGTCACGAATTCGTGAACGATTCCAGATCTGAACCCGCGCCGTCCAGATCTTCGGCAGATCTGAACAAAGGCCAACCAAGAAACCCAGCAACCACGGGGCTTTCAGAGCCTCGACCTCCTGAAACCCGCGTAAACACTGGGCTTCAAGGCCGCGAAACCGTGAAACCCAGCAACCACGGGGCTTCCAGGGGTGGGGGGTGCGAATCTCATGTTCGAACAGCAACAGA
>CEOL01004551.1_pt1 | contig 22230 bp, 21 predicted proteins | sample 530381 | NCBI WGS metagenome assembly CEOL01 (sample SAMEA2620014, study PRJEB7988) | marine metagenome | biome: marine biome (ENVO:00000447); feature: surface water layer (ENVO:00002042); material: "saline water (ENVO:00002010), including plankton (ENVO:xxxxxxxx)" | depth 5 m
CTCCGTTTTGCCTCATGTAAGAGAGCCAATTGGTACTTCCTTTTTCCTGATTACATCGACGACATGCAGGAACAAGATTTCTAAAATCTCCGCCACCTTTACATTTAGGTTGCACATGGTCGAGTGTAAGCTGGTTAAATTCATAGGTTTCTCCGCAATAAACACATGTACAGTCAAAATGCTCTTTGATACTGCGCCTCCAAAGACGCTTAGCTTCAGAGGATGTCATGGTTATTAGGTTGTGTAAGTAGTGATCAGGTGTTGGAAGTAACGGTGTCATTTACGAGTTTTCTTTTTGCACTTGAGTTTGTCTCTGTTTCTAGCTCTGTTCTTAGAAGCTTTTTCTAAAACAGTGCTTCCACATTTTGTGTGAGAAACATCTTTACCGTCACCGTTACCATAGGTGCCACGTTTTCGATTCTCTCTGTTAAGTGCTACTCGTTTTTTAACTCGGTCTGGTCTTTTTTGATATTCAGACTGCTGCTTACGTCTCCGTGCAGCTGCTTTAGGGTTGGCCTTGTAATAGGCGCTAGTACTTTTTGCCATATAGTCTGGATTGGACTAGTTCTGGATCCACTTTGGGAATCACATTTGCAAGTTTGTCGAGTGGGTTACCGTCATAGGCAACGCCACTAATGTCATTTGTTTTGAGCCAGTCGCAGGCTGCTTTCAAGTCAGCAGTAGTAGCCTCCCCCGATTTGATACGGGAGAGGAACTCTGAAGTGACTAGATTATGCAGATCGTTAAACTGGTCCTCCGTCGCTTTCTTCTTCATCTGGATTAGTAATTAGTTTCCAATCTGTATTATCCCTGTTTGGGAATGGTGGTTCTACAACAGGTTCATCTGGATCTGGATCAGGTTGATATGGAGTAACTGTATTTAGTGCTCTGTAGAGGTTTAAACGAAAGACAGCATATTCACCGTCTTCGTATTCATCTTGTAGGTCAAAGTGTCTAAAGCCTGTATAGTTCAGTTCAAATGCGCGACGTGCGGCATCGTCGCGAACGTCAAAGACTTCATCATTAGGCTGACCTGTTTTAAATAAAGTGCCATCAGGAACTTCTACAAACGCAACAGCTTCTGGTCCCCAGGCTACGTGATATTTCATAATTAAGGATTAGCAGTAATTGTCCAACCTTTAGCAATCAGGTTGTTATAAGCAGTGTTAGCAGCAGCACTCCAAGTAGACTGACCAGCGTTAGTGCCACCATTAATGCCTAGAGCGATGTTGGATTGACCGTTAGCGTCCAGGCTGACAAGAATGTTCTCGATTGATTGTGCGGATAGGGCACAACCTTGCCAAGTACCATCAAATGCATTGCTGTTAAGTGTTCCCGTAGTGTCAAACATGTTGGCGGGGAAATCAACAATGGGACATAGATTGAACATTTGATAAAAACTTGTTCCCAAAGACAAGTCCCAGTTAACTATTTCAGAGACATCAACTAGTTGTTGACAGTACTGAACACAGCCGTAAAAAGTTGTGACACTGCTTGTATCCATAGCAACTAAAGCTGTGAAATCATTGCCTCTGTAAGTCTGATACAAGTCATCGTTGTTTGGCGCACTAATTGGCACCATTGTTGAAAGACTGCAACCCCTAAACGTCACTCGTGCGGATGTGCAATTGCTGAAATCTAAATTAGAACCTCCTGTTAAATTACTACAATCATCAAACATACCATCAGCCGTAAACGGAACGGTAGGCATTGTCAGAGAAGGAATACTTGTAAGTCCTGAGCCGCCAAATGTGCCAGCCAAGTTTGTAGCACTAGAGAAATCAAGACTAGGAAAGCTAGTTAAAGATGTACAATTGGCCCAAGTGTTTGAGAAATTAGTTCCACTAGAAGTGTCAATTGCGGGGAAACTAGTTAGGGACGAGCAGTCTATCCAAGTACGGGTAAAATTAGTACCATTAGAGAAATCAAGCAGGGGAAAGGTGACTAACGACCCGCACTCTTTCCAAGATTCTTCAAAATTTGTACCTGACGAAGTGTTCCACGCTATTTGCGTAGTTAGATCGTCGTTCTGATTCATTACAAGCCTAAAATTCGTGCAATTTGAAGAATCAATAGAGGGTGAAACTACAAAATTATTTCTAGCAAAAGCTTCCTCCAGGCTAGTTGCTCCACTTGTATCAACAATGAGATTTGTTAATTCGTTTCCAGCAAAAGCATTCTTCCAATTTTGAACCGACGATGATACGGTAAGCGGACGATCATTGACAAAGTTAATAATCTTGCAATTAGCCCAGGCGCTATCTAGCTCTGTTAATACAGTGCTTGTTGTAAGCGTCGGGAAATTAGTCCTGTCAGGAGACGGCTCATTGTTATATCGGCCCAATCCAGAGAAAGCTCTAATTAAATTTGTCGCCAATGGAAGGTTGGTTGGAATATATTCATAAGGTGACAAGTTGATTGGAGTTATTTCCCCTGTACAGTCACTAAACGTTCTTTCAAGAGTGGTTAGATCAGTGTATTTGAACGTGGGAATTGTACCACCTAATGCTTTCTGACCGGTAAGTAAGTTTTCAACTTGATCCCCAGTATATCCAGGCCCCGCTGCATTTACACGGAACTCCGGGTGCCATTGATCAACACGGGTAATCACGTTTGAATCACTCAAGCCAATCCTTGTTGCATCAAGTCCATCATCAGCAACAATCTGAATGCGGTATTGACCAGGGTATGGATAAGAATGAGAAGGAGTTACACCTTGTTCATAAACAGTAGATGTACCATCACCCCAGAACACTCTCATCGAAACTGTAGGAACGATGTAAGGCAACGTGATCGAAGTCTCTCCGATGGTATTTGGATCAGTGTTATAGACAAACGAATAGGAGTCAGCCTTGATTGGCTCGTCAGAAACGATGTTGTACTCACCTTTGATAACAGACACCGCTTCAGTATTACTGAGCTGTCCGTTCCATAGGTAAGCAGCCTTCAACGTTTGGCCAGGCCCAAACTCAACCTCATCAGCACCAGAAGCAACGATTGCATTCGTAGGGAATGACAACCCTTCTGTATAGAGATAGTTCTGTTGAGTCGTACCATCAGCCTCACCAAATGAACTGATAGTCCTTACACGACCAGGCTGGATAGCACCAACCTGCGGGTACTCATCATTGATTGCAGCTGATTGACCGTTGATGTTCCAATCAAGCGTACCGTTAGCGTTACTCAGCTCCGCAATTGTTGATCCATTTGCTTTGATCTTGTAGAAGTAATCATCAGTAGTGGTATCTGAATCAAGCAGCAAAGAGAATCCACCGTCAAAGTTACCGGATGAGGTTAGTGAAAACACATCAGGCTCTCTTGGATCTTCTTTTATCGTACTTGACAGGATAGGTTCATAGACTAAATTAAATCCCCAAACGTAATATGTTGCGCCACCTAGGACAGAGTTAAAAGGATAGAATCTAGGTCCACCATTACCTGCTGGCTTTGACCAAGAGAAACGTTGCCATTTGTCAGTAACAGTAAAGGAAGGACTAGTTGGACCACTGAATATACGGAAATTAAATCTACCTGTCTCTCCTGGACCAACACGTGCCCAACAGGAAGCGGTATAAGCTACACCGTCGCTTACACTACCAGTACTCCATCTAGAACCACCAATGTTTTCACACTTGGTGGCCGTAAAAGTACCATCTGGCGCAGCAAAATCAGTAGTGTCTTTTGTGATTGTCCCTGATGGATTAGACGATCCATTGGTGTTATCTGGCCAAACAAAGCCTATTCTGTTGTCTGCAAACGGTTCTAGTAATAAACCCTTTACTTCTCCAGTTTCATAATCATGGTCAACTCGTGGCACATCGTTGCCAACGAATTTAACGAGACCATCAGAATCAATGAAAGAAGCACCAGAAGCACGGCTAAACGTACTAGCTAATGGCAGCTCTCGCCTACCGTTGATAACGTTGTAAATACTCTGTGGTCTAGCTTTAGGATATAAATTTTTAATTGTCATGGAACAGAAGGTAATGAAAGGGTCAAAGTAGTTTCAAGTGCAGGGCTGCCATCAGGTGGTTGGTACGTGATTGTTAGCGTTGTACCTGATACGCTGAAAGAAAGCTCATTAGGTCCTGGAACCGCATTAGAGACACCAACAACTGAAGGAATATCAGTAAAGGCAAGTTTGCCTAGCAATCCACTGACAGGAATTTCATCAGCGTCATAACCAAGATCCTTTTGAGTGACTACAGGCCAAATACGATCATCATCTGTAGTGTGCTCAAGGACTGGTTCAAGGATCGCTGCAGGTTGAATGCGATTGCCATCAGCATCAACATCATCAGTACCAAAGACAACATCTCCAGTACCACTAGGTTGTAACTGAATATCTGTATTAGCACCTGCAGTTGATGGATCCTGAATAATCTTGAACCCTCGCAGGTCCAGATCTTCTCTAATGATAAATCTAGATTGAATAGCTTCAGGCAGAATGAAAATTGTTCCAGTCTTTTGGTTTACCGTGAATGTCTCACCAACCTTGAAGTTACCGTTCTCGTCTGTACTAGACAGCCAAACACGACCACCATTGATGTAACTAAGACGCGAACCAGCATCACCTACACCACCAATCTCAATAGCTTGATTATCAGGTTCAGGTACACCGCCAAAATCAGGGTGAGCACGGTAGTCTGTACCACTACCAACGAACTCCATGGTGTGTCCACCAGTGGAGATGTACGACTGAAGGTAGAACTTACATGTATTACCTTCTAGAGCGTCAATTTTTAATCCTCCATTCTCAAAGGCATCAGGGTCAGCAACAGTATCTGCTAGTGGTGAAAAGATATTGATTTCATATCCATCAGCTGTTTCGTTAGAACCCAGGATTGGGTAAAGAACACCATTAATCTCTACCACCATGTGGTCAAGTGGTGTCATCTGACGTGGTGGTTCCCACTGTGTTCCTTTGGTGAAACTAATTACTTCAATGAACTGAGAACCAGCAGCCGTATATTCTTTTACAGCAGCAGTAAAGATAGAAGCAGGTGATTTACCATCAGCAATAAGACCATATTGACCAAAGTCAGTCGTACAATTGCTGAGGTTTAGCTGCCCACCATTCACTGATTTGGCATGATATTGGCAGAACGTACCAAAGAAGCTGACTAACTGCGCATAGCCGTTATTTGTAGCTAAGACGCCAGGTCCACCAAGTGCAATCTGCGTAAAACTGTCAACAACAAAGCTTCTAAGTGGGGATGAAACATCAACTCTTTCTCCATCAACCAGGATACCGCCACCAGATGGTCCTGACGTTGTGTCGCCACCTTCACCCGCTAGGAAGTTAGGGTCAAAGGAAGCATTATTCGTTTGAAGGTCGCTGAAGTGGGTGCAGTTCTGGATATATGGAGACTTGGTAATGAATGAACCTTCTCGATGAGCTGCAACCCAGCCCTGCTGTGGAGGTAGACCGTAAACAGGGTCAGGATCCACGCCACCATTGCCACGGTTTCCAAGGCTCTTCAAACCAGCAAAGGTGAATCCCGTGAGATAAGAACCACTGTCCATCTCAAACATGATTTTCAGCTCACCTGGATAAATATCTTGGCCCTCTTGTTGTCCAGCTACTGATTCACCAGTGATGTCAGGGTGAATGTAGGTGTTGCGTAGGGAAGAACCAATGATTGCCAGATTCTTAGCTTGGATCTGAATAGGGAATTTTTCAGCATATACACCAGGCGCACATCGAATTGTGTAAGCATCACCTAATCGTGCATCTTTAGGTGTTACAACGCCACCACTAACATATGTATGTGCTTTTTCAGTTGGACCTGCATAAACCCTAAAAGTAGTTAGACTAGTTACTGATGAAACTCGGAACTGCTTATTTACTGCTGGAAAATTCGCTTGACCATCAGTACAGCTCCATATCATAGGAGACAATGTAACTGTTACACCGCTAGTTAAATCGTGATTAGCAGTTGTTGTGATATTGACAAAACCACTTACTTCATCATAAGTGGCAGTAGATACGGCAGATACTGTACCGGGTGTAGGAGTATTAGCTACTTCAACAGCACGTTTGATGGTACGGAATGCTTCATCAGGTCTCCGACCAGGGTTATTGTCATCACCCTGTGGATCAACATATAGGACGCTTTGAGGGGTAAACGGATTAGGAACAATCTCACCAGATGTAATTGCCTGCCAAGTAGTACCGTCATAGATAGAGAAGGTTTGTACCTCTTTACCTAAATTGGTTGTAAACCTCTGATACCACAACTTACCTCGTTCGTATCTTTTATTAGGATCTGGAGGGTCAGACTGATAAAGAGTTTCAAAATATCTCTTTGTAGCCCCACTTGTAGGAAGAGTTGTGTCATCCCACACTGTAGGACTGTCCATGTCTACCTCTTTAAGCAGAGGCTCAATCTGATCTACATTGATGGTTGTTTCACGAATAGATCTTTCGATTCTCTCAGGTACTTCCTGCAATGCAAGCAGCAGCTGAGTAAAGTCATTATTCAGATCTTGTGCACGAATTGATGTGCCAGGAAAGAACCTGGCAATCATGTTGCAGATATCAGTTGCTCTCGTAATAATGACATTATCAAACGTGGAAGACCTGTCATCGGGTGGCAAGCCAGGCGCAACACAGAACTCAAGTTCTACTGGTTCTGATGATGTAAAATAGTATTCAGTTGGAGAAGAAGTACAAGAATTAGAGTCTGCGACTTCTGTACATAGGTCGTATTTTTTTGTAAGGTCATTCCAAAGATAAACAAAAATATCCTCTGTTTTAATGTATTGGAATGCAAATGAGTATTTAGTTGTTAAGCCATCACCCCTGTAACCAGCGGGTATTGCATCTTGGCAAAGGTTTTCAGCCATTTACTTGTTCTTCATGTTAAGAGCATCGACAGCTTCTCGTCTACCTGAGAAGTTATCATTTCGGGTGTTGTACTTAATACGTGCACGGGTTCTTTCTTCTTCGATCATCTCAACAAAGCGAGGATCAGAAGCTACTGTTGCCCATGCTTTCTTACGAGCTGCATCAAACTTATTTTTAATCAATCTGTTATGAAGTAAATCCATAGGATCACCCTGTGCTGATCCACCACCTTGTCCTACATAACCCTTCATTCGTTTCACTGAATCTTGTACATCAGTACGTCTGGCAAGTTTATTAAGTTCAAGCTCAAGGTTCTGCTTACCAATAGCTTCGGCAAATGCAGATCGAAGAACATTGTTCTCACGTAGGCTGATGGGAGGATTAGATGGAGCTGACATGACAGACAATCTCATGTCATATTGACTGTTAAACAGCAGTTCTCTACCTGGTGAATCATCCAAATTGAATTGAACAGGACTTACAGCATTAAACAGACTCGTAGGCAGATCCCAATCTTTGATTGGTTCACCATTAAGTAGGTCATATTTAGCCGGTAGTGGCTGAGCAGCAAGTAGTTCAGTGCCCTGGTTACGGTTACGAATCTGATCCCAAATAGAGGAACTCAGTTCTTTCATACCAGGGTTCAAAATTTTACCAAGTTCATTCCTCAAGGAACTCATTGGAATCTGATTGTTGGCTAGACCAGCAGCAATACGTGGTAATGCTTTTGGATCACCACGGAGCACATCAACAAACAGCTGCAAACCCTGTAGATATGATTTACTGGTTGCACTTTCAGCAACGATCAGAGCATATTGTTGGAATTTTTCTTCTGTCCACTCTTCACCCATCATCTGGCTATGTGTTGCAATATCACCGATTGTTGTCAACATTACGTTGAACGGTTCAAATGCTTCAAAGTTGACCCATACATCACCAATTTTGATTTCATTAGGTCTCCATTTTGCATCAACCCAAGTCTGACGCAACTGTTCATTCATAGGACCATTGCCACGAATGTTCCCGCTGACAGCTGCAATTGAAGCCATAAGGGTCACAGCTGAACCTATAGCCTCTCGACCGTTAGCCAAAGCTTTGGCATTAGCTAGTTCGTCTGCATTTTTAATCCCATACTTAGCCACTGTGTCCAGTGTTTCAGGTGTGGCTTTACGAATAGCCTGGTTTTCAACAATAATTCGATTAAGTACAGGTGTGTGCTTACCGACAAGTTCCAGACCATTGACACTAGTACGTGCAAACAGGAAGAAAGGTTTAGCCCAAGGTGTTGCTTGGAACGCTTTGTCTAGCCTTGATGAAAAACCATCCAGCTGTTTAGTGAGCGTAATTTCTTCAATGCCATACTTAAGGGCATCATCACGGACAGTACCGTCGGCATCGAGAATTTGATTAGAAAACAGTTGCTCATATTCCTTCATCTGTTTGGGATTGATTTGAGCACTACCATCTAGAGATGCTCTCATCGCACGTTCACGTCCAACGCCACGAGCCATCAAAACCTTGAAGGTTTCGTCAGTAGCTCGCATCAACTTGGTTGAATACGTCAAGAACTTTTTGTCATTCAGGTTTCGAGTTAAGTTTGCAAAACCCCAGAGCTGTTTTTCAAATTTGGTTGCTTCTGGTCCGTTATAGTATTTAGACATGATCTCCCACTCAACTGATGATTTATTGAGCGAGTCATCGATATAACGCTGGTTAGGAGTTGCGATGTCACCAGCAAACGATGAGTTCAGCTTTGACATGAACAGTTTGAATGCCTCAGGCACCATCTCAACCATTGCAGCAAGATTCGCTAAAGAAGCCTTACGTGTTGCACTATCGCCATTTAAGGTTGCTCCAAGTGCCATAGACATTGGTCTCAAAAACGCTGCACTAGAAGTACCCATAATTGCTCTAACGGGTGTCTTAGGGCCACTCAGGACGCTGTGAACCATGACCTTGCCAAGTTCATTAATCAGTGCTCCTGTTTCCTTTCTGCCATTTGAAAACTCACCACCTTTCAACTTCTTCTTAGCCCAAGCTGCTAGGTCCTCATAGTTGGTGAGATCTTTGGATTGGGAGATGTATTCAAAAATCCCTTTCATCATGTCGTCACTGGTTTCACCATCAGCAAAACGCAGCATTGCAAACAGAGCCTCTTTTGACTCACGCTTCAGTTCTTTCAGAACTTTCTTACCTTCCTTTACAACATCAGCACTTGGTTTACGTGGGTTACCAGCATCGAGGTTCTTAAGTGTCCGTCCAGCGTCAAACCTGGCTCGTTTCGTCTCAGCCAGCAAAGTCACAATCTTGTCTACGAGTTGTTCCCCAGGACCGTCCTTAGCTCCCAGGTCGGCAATATCACCCAACTCACGTCCAACCATGCCCAGGTCCCTTGCTTCACGTACCAGGGATCCAATCACCAGATCAGCAGCAGCCACTTTCTCAGTGCTCATGATCCTTTGACCATTCTTCTCGAATGATCCTTCCATGAATGGTTTCATGAACTCTTCCGTAGACATGTCTGAAGTATTCCTGCCTTCTACAATTTCCTTATACATCCCAATTTGCTCACCCCAAAGTTCTTTCATGGTTGTCTTGCCAGCTTTAATCTGACGCATACCTTCTTTGAACTTTTCAGAACTCATCAGACTCTTTGCAGTCTTTTCGATAATTTCCTCAGGTAAATCACTGGACTGCACATAACGATTTAGTTCAGCAGGTGTGGTGACACTCTTTGTAGAGCCGTTATCAGCACCCCATTCATTACGAATACGTCCTAGCTGCTCCCAGGCTTCATCAGCCTTACCAGTAGACGTAGGAGCACCCTGCCAAGGATCTGCAACAGGTTTGTTTTTATAACCTCCAAAACCTTCTTCATTGAATTGTTCTTTGCCACGTGTGTCTATCTGTTCGGTGACAGACTGTGCACGTTCCTGTGCAGCCTTGGCTTGTACTTCTTCTGCAGGAACTTCTTTTACTTTACCTTTGCTGTCCTTAACTCTGGCTTTGGTTCCCTTTTTAATGAGCATTCCAACGCCTTCAAAGACAGCACCAATACCCATACCCTCTACAACATTCTTCAGGGTCATCATTGCAGGATGATCCGTATCCTTAGTTGTAATCGGAGTATCAATAAAACCGTAATGCTTTGTTAGTGTTCCTAGTGCATTGTCATCCTGAGAGTATTTAGAACCTAAGTCAGAGATTGCACCAACGGTTGATGCTGCACCAAACTTACCGAGAGTGGTTGTAGCACCACCAGCAAGCCAGGTTGCACCTGCTCCTGCTCCTAACAATGCAGCTACCTTTGCAGCCCCAACAGTGGCCAGTGCCATTGAACCAAAGTGAACAGTCCCTCTAATCAGTCCTCCCCACCACGTTTTGGTTTCAATCAGATTCTCACCATCAGCTCCCAAAGGATCCCATTCAGGTTTGTAATTCTCACCTTCTTCTGCCATCTCACCATTGAACATGTCAATTGCACGTTCAGGGATACTGACAATAGAAGAACCAGTGTCTTGTAAGCCACCACCCAGTGCTGAACCAAGCTCTGTAGCTATGTCAGGTACATTGAAACCCACACCATCAGAGCGTGGGTCATTGAGTTGTGCTGCTTCTGCAGCGTCATCTTTCTCTCTCTGTTGCTGCATTTGTTGAGCAGCTTCATTTGCCTTGGCGTTCTCTTCCAGACTGGTAGTTATTTGATCAGCCTGTTGAGCCGCTACATCGGGGTCGAATTCAAGACCCGGCATGTAGTTTTCATTCATTGTTTAGAACCTTTTCCATGTAAAAAGGTGAATCGTTTTCCCGTAGGTATTTGAATGGTTACTTTGTCACCATGTTCAGTTTTAACTGAACTAACAACCTGTGCTCCATTCTTGACAAAAACCTCAGAACCACTGGCAGCGCCGTAGTCAATGCCGTGTGAATTCCTGGCTTTATGTTGATCCCAACTATCTCCAACAAAGCCTGTCTTCTCGCGAAGATCACCCAAGGAGATTGTGCCAAATTCAGGATCATCTATTTCTACATATTTATCTAGTGCTCGATAGTGGAATCGTTGTCCACTTTCATCTTTAACGTCTAGGTGTTCACCAGTACTTGTAGGACCAATGTTGCCTGTCACGTAAGCTAGTTTTCGCACACCGGGTGTAAGTACATCAGGTGCGTTAAAGGGATCAATAGATTTATATGCCGCATCGATCTGTGCTTGTGGCACTTTCTGCAGTCCAACCCATTCTTGATTAAGGCTAGACATTCCGTAGTTATTAACTCTCCACCTAGCACGGTGAATAGCCATACGATCTTGTATTTCTGGTGTGAAGATAGTGTCTTTAGGGAGACCCATCTGTCCTACTACTTCTCTGAAGGTATCACCAATGAATTGATAACGACCTGCAGCATGTAGGTTTCCATCAGCATGAAGCTTCAGGATTTCACCTACTGACAGCTGAGAGATAGGTACACCAAACTTACCGTCTACTGCACTGTTCCCTGAACCATAAGCAGTTCGTCCGAAATCAGAACCACCAAGGTTATAAGCATCATATTCTCCATAAGCGGCGCTCTCCTTAGAAGCAACTAGATCAAGGAAAGTACGATCACCAGAACCCACCATCACTTGACGTGTGCGAGCTGAGGTTGGTCGATACTTCAATAGCCTTTGGAACTTAGGATCCAATGTGGATACAGCTTCTTCAGCAGGTGGCGGTACAAGATCTTTACCAGTAGCAGCTTTGTACTGTGCTCTAGCTAGATCGTATCCATTCATTCCACGTTGCCCTGCTGCCATCTGTGAGTAGATAGAAGGGATTGCAGCTTTACCCTGTGCATACAGCTTTAGTTGTTCTATTTCATCTTCAGTTCCAGGGATAACCCTTGAGGTCACCAACTGTCCAAAGGTAGTGCCAGGGGTCTTTGACCATTCAGACAGAGTGTTAATACCATTAGTTATCTTCTTCCCATATTCTTGGTTTGCTTCTGCTGAATAATCCTCAGTCCAAATGTTTTGATCCTCTTTAAGCTTTTGCGTGGTCTTACCCATAGCAATATCGTATGCCTGGTTAGAATCTTTGGATATAGCAACAGCTTTGGCATATTCAGCCTGGAAGTATGCCTGAGCACGTCGATTCTGACGTTTCCACATGGGTGATTTATCTTTTAAACCGTCTTGCTCACTACGTGCTTTGCTAACTAAAGACTCAATCTCACCTTTGGCTTCTGCTTGCTGTGTACTGCTAAGTGAAATAGCAGCTGGATCTGCTACAGCTCGACTTGAATACTGCTGGAACACCTCATCAGAGGCATCGCGGAGGTCAGCAAAAGTAATCGGCTGACCTGTTGCTAGCTTCTGACGGAGCAGGGTTTCAATAGTTTCATCGTCTCTATCTTGCTTTGTCCTTAGGTTCTTAATCTTCGGATCAACATAACCAAACGTGTTCAATGACTCTTGTTCTAGGGCCTTCTTCTGGCCTTCTGTCAGGTAGATACCCTGAGCTTCATTGGCTAGTACTTCCTTTTGTACATTGTTCGCGTAATCAAGTGCTTCTGCTTTCTTCAGATTCTCTTCCCGCGTCATGTCATTGATTATTTCACTATTAACCAATTCCTTCAGGTCACCAAAATCTCTGCCCCAATACTCAATAAGACGTACTTCTTTGCCATTTCTATCTGTAAAGGTGAAGGTATCAATACCATCTAGATTCTTAGGATCAATTTTTCCATCTCTAATACCAGCAAGAATGATGTTTCTGGCTGTTTGACGAGCCTCTTTAGGAGTTGCGCCAGTCTCAGCCATGTACTGATTGACAAAGGTGTAGATAGCCTGACCACCCTGACCAGCTCCAAACGTGGTGTATAGATCATCCTGTAGAGCCGTTTCACGGTCTGCTTTGATCTGATCAGATCGTTCTTGACTCCAAGTCATCATCTTCTTAGTTTCAAATTCCCTCATTGTGGGGAACATGTACTTGTTTAGAAGAGCAGGGTTCATCCCTGAATACTGACTCAAAAACTGTCGTCTGATTTCAGACTGAACAGCAGAATATTCAGCTGGTGTTGCGGCATTATCTAGTGTGACATCTTTACCATTGATATTCACAGAGACAGTCTCAGCAGCCTGTGTGAAGAACATGGTGTAATCCATACCACCCTGTTGAGCTTTACCTTTGGCATAGCCATAAGCAGCCCATCCAGATAGTCCGCGGATCTGTTCACCGACAAAGACATTGCCTGTTCTACTTTCTACCTTTTGTGCAAGCTTCTTTGTACCTTCTGCAGTGGCTTCTAGATCTGCCTCTTCCTGATTAAATTCTTCTTCCTGTTGGGTAGTAACTCCGTCGGTATAAGCGAGCATCATTCCTCGCTCCATCTCCTCGTTGTTCTTCTCCTTCTGGCGTTCCACCAGAGACTCTGTAAGGGTCTTAGAAAAAGCCGAAAGAGCTTCTACGTCTTTAGCCATCATTCCAGCGTTCTGGACCTCTTGACGGCTATTAGCTTCTAGCTGACGGAGATAGTTTTGTTCTCCTCTTTCCTGACGTGCATTAATTGCATCTCGCTGCTTGTCAAACTTAGCTCGTCTAACCGGAGTAAATGCACCATCCTTTAATTGTGATTGATAAGCTTTTTGATCCATTAGTTTAACCTACTAGTTTGAGATGCCCAGTCATATCCATTAGAGTTCCAACCAATAGGTCCTCCAATCTTTAGACTTGTATTTAGGCTTGGAGTGGGTTCACCGAATCCTCCCCAATCCCCAGCACTAGGTGCTTTAAGTTCGTTATATGTTTGATAACCACTTAGTGCAGCACCTCCTAATCCAGCTGCTAATGAAAGCGCAGATGGTCCTTGCTGCATGACAGGTTTAGGTGGAGCTACATCAGGTATTGGAGCAAATGCAACCTGATCAAATGCCTGTTCATTAGCACTGATCATTTCTCGTCTAATGTCTTCTACGTTCTGTTGATAACGCTCTTTACCACTGGCAAGCGTGGCAGCTCTGGTGGCATTGTTTCTACCAAATGCTGCAATAATTGAATCATCAATCCTTTGTGCTGTCTTACCAGTTCGACCGCTAGCTGCCATTTGTCCAGTAGATTGAAGCAGCTTAACCATGTCACCTTGTTCTTCAAATGCTGCAGATTTGAATAACTCATTCAGTTGACGTTGAGCCCTTGCATATCCTTCCTGTGCAGCAAAGGAGTTTTCAGCTACTGTCTCTCCATAACTTATTTTGTCGTTTTCCCAGTCACTTGTAGTACGCATCCAATTGTTTTTGCGTACCTTCAGTTGGTATTTGTAATTTCTAATTGAAGCTCTGTTTTGAGCTGCTGCTTGCTGCTGAGCGGATTGATAGCCACTGATAGCGCCTAATCCAGACACAGCGGCAGAAGCAATCCCCATACTAATAGGTTCGCACACGGCAAAATTCGATAAAGGTCAAGTTGTTGGGACCATGTATGACTTCACGTAGAAAGGTGAAACCTAAAAACTTAAGTAGCTTTAGATGTACCTTATTTCGTTTGTCAACTATGTTCCAAAGTAATTTGTTAGGTCTAGATTCAATGTATCTTTTTGCTTCTCTAACGAATAGGTGGGGGTAACGTTCTATTTCTGGAGTACATAACATCCATATAGAACCTTGATCAACACCTGCCATACCGGCAGTCTTGCCGTTAGGCACAGTGAAATAAATTGAATCAGGGATGTATGCAGCGAGAGGCAGAATGGTCATAGGGTCGTGCCCATGACCTTCTACCAACTCTCTACGATCATCCGGTCTTAAATTAGCAGCTACATCTAATGCAGCTTCAGTTGTTAATCTGTGGATGTACTTAGACACTCTTATAGAATCGGGGGTTATAATCACCCTCCCAATTCAACGACACAAGTGTTGCAGGGGATGGGTGGCTAGATTTCATGAATAGTGTGACGTTAGTGTTCCTCTCATAGACAGGAATTGACTGGTCTTTGTTTTGTGCATAAGCAACAGCATTAGCTTGATAGCCGTCCTGTTCTCTGCATTCATATAGCTGTGTGTAATCTGGTTTACCCTTTCGAACTAGCGTAGATTCGTAAACACCAGCATCTTCTAGGTTCAAAGAAACACGATGAATCATCAGTGAAGATCTAATATCAGACCTCACTGAATCACCGCTCTTTTTCTGTGCATAGATAGTAGGAAACTCTACAAGCATCTCGTAGATATAACCAAGGGTTGGAGCAGTGTCTGTCCAATCACCGTCTACCGTAATGACACCAGAATCAACTGTAACCTCCTCAAACTTACCAGTACTGACTGGTGATACCAAGTCGATCTTACCGGGCTGTGAGGGGTCAGGAGCAGGGGATGGAGGTGCTTCTGTAGTAGCAAACAATGCCAGCTTTTTAGAGGAGTAATACCCAGTAGGTAGGTTGAATGATGTTGTATTTGCAGCACTGTCAAAGGTCATGTCTGCCTTTGCGATAGTGGTTCTGTTATCCATATGTACAGGCTGATCTGCTACTAGGTTGCCAGCTGTAGTCCTTACATCTACTGCTTGAAGGGTGTAGTTAGTGCCGTTAAGAATAACTGCATAGTACACATCATCCATAATGCAATGGAATGGAACATTACCTGTCATCTCCCACCGCATCCAGGCTGACTGAACTCGCTTCTCACCTGTATTAAAGTATCGATAAAGCCAGACCTCATCTTTTTCTTTATTCGCAAGGGATACGAGGGTGTTCTCCTTCGACGATGCAATTAGATTTAGATCTTTTGGCAGCAATTTAGATACCAATTTACTCTGTTCAATGATCTGTGGTTCAGTGTCACGGTTAACTCCTGTCATCTCAAACATTCTGGTGTTGTTACCACCGTTGTTCAAGAAGCCAATTGTTGTACCCATAGACCATGGATGCGTGTCAACATTAAATTGATATGACGACAGGCTATTAATCTTTGCAGTTCGTGGACTAAAGATATCACTGTCAGTAGTCATGATGAACTGTTGGTTCTCAGCAAACAAGACCAAACCAGGATTGGTTTCAATGGCCTCATACAGAACAGCAGGTGTCTGACTACTACATGAAATATCAATAGGGTCGATAGGGGTTACAGTCGTTGCAGTCTTAGACCAGAAGTTAAAGAAGTCACCTGCTCTAGATAGAATCACATTCTCATCAGAGATGATGCCAAGACGATTTCTAAAGAAAACCAACCTATTAATTCGTCTAGGTACTCCCGATCCAGGTTCAGTACAGAAGCTAGGAATAGGGTTAGTGTTGTCATCTCCTACAAGACGATTATCCCATTCAACAGTTTCAAGGGTGAAGTCTCCATTTGCTTGTCTAACAAGTTGAACAGGCATGGTAGAAACATCAAAGCTGATAGGCAGTGAAGGTCCAATGGTTTCTTCCCAAACGCCAGGTCCATCCTGTCCGTTATCACCAACAAACTCTAGGTAATAATCATCCTCTTCCTCTGCACTATTAGTAATAGCAAGACGCATACCGTGCCTACATGATGAGGGCAGCTTGCCTACATCACTAGCTGAGTTTTGAATAATTTCCAGTAGTGACTCGTCTGGAGCAGTAACTACAAATGGCGTGGACCTTTCTAGATAAATACCATTTCCAATCTGTGCAACAGTTGTCCATCCGCCCGATTCAACAATCTGTTGTATCATCCCCTGGATCACAGAGTCTGCAGTTGCATTAAGACCCTCGAATGGAGTAGGTGATGGGCGAATTAAACCGATATTCGCTCTAGCTGAAACTTGAGATACAGCAGTTACTTTTACTTCCCAGTCTCCCTCAGATGCGGAGTTTGTCATTGTCACATTATGTTCGGTTCCTATTGACTGAAATTCACCGCCAAATTTTAAAGTAGCTGTATTCGTATATGTGTCATATCCACTCTCACCATCGCCGCCATTTTCAGGTTCAATAGCTCCAACACATCGTGAATCAATCTCGAACCATACGTTTGTATTTCTTGTGTAACCGGATAAATTAGAAGTTTGACTGGAGTTAAACAGCTGTCTTCCAGCATCTAGGCACTGACCATCGTTAATCCAATCGGAGTTTGTTGAATAAGGAACATCAGAGATTTCAATATTAGTAGCTCTGTTAAATACGTGACTAATTCCACTGCCTGGTGTACTGATATCCAAGGCGTATTGTGTACCAGGCTTTACCTGCTTAACTGAGATGAATGCCTGGTTTACCTTGTTTGGTGAACGAGAACTACTCATCTGTACAGTTTTTGTTCTGTTGTTGATGAAGGTAAAGTCATTAACTGAAAGTACCTGTACTTGTTCAGTATTTCCTCCATGCGCTAGGTAAGACTCAGTACCAGGATCTGCTGTTACGGTTTTTTGATCACCTGTCTTTGCATCCCATACCTTTACTTCACCAGTAGAGGTGATCTGTCCAATGTATTGCTCGTTCACATCACGGTAGATATTGAACCATTGAGAGTTGTTCTCGGCTAATAGATCAGACTTAAAGACACTTCCCGGTCTCTTCAGCAAACCGCGTGTCACATCAGGTAGAGCATTTTTAAGGTCTCTTACTTGTCCTGGTATTTTTAATTCATCTGGCTGTTCTGAGATCCCAAAGATATAGTTCGGGACCTGTTGTGTAATTCCTGCCATTATCGTGCAAGTGTTTGATAAGGTTGGTATGGGCGATAAGCTGTTCCAGCTGGCCAGCTCATCATGTTGTAATCACCTTGGTTGCATTCATATTCCATACAGGCTGCACGTGAGAAGGCTTCCTGTTGAGCTAGAAGCTGCACTAACTGTGGATTGGTAACCAACTGGGTAGCAGCTCTTCCAGACGCTTTGTAGGTGATGTATCTCTTAAAGACAGAAGGTAGATCCTCGTAAGGAAACAGCCAAACAATATCGAAATGATATGGACCATACTCAAACTTAAATGTATGGTTGAGCTTGTCGTAGATCTTGCCGTTACGCCTTACCAGATCAGTCCATCTGTAGATCTGTCCTTCAGAGATATCAATCCTCAGAACGTTCTCAGGGATGGTGATTTCATTATTACTATCAACAGCAATTGGGTAGTGCTCTTCTGTGTTAAATACCCATCCTTCATTCTGTACGTCTACTGAACACTCCATCAGTAGGTTATAAATAAACGAGACCTCTGGGTTTTCATAGTTGAGATCTTGAACTGGACTCTGACCGATCGCCCCAAGCACGGAGTTCACGCTGGACAGTTCTGTGTCAGTGTTATAGATAGTTGGGACGGGTTCGGGAAAAGTTGAGCTAGTCATTAAAGATTCTCATTCTCAATGTATGAATAAAAAAAAAGGGCCTCCCGAAGGAGACCCAGTTGTTATCAGCTAGTAGGTGCTAGCCGATCAGTATCAGCGGAGGGCGGGTAAGCCAGTCCACCAGTCCACTGCTCAGTCTCAGACTTAACAGTAGAACCAAGTACAGCAGCAACGCCCTGGGCGCTGTAGCTGCGTTGTGTCTTAGCGACACTATATCGAGTTGTAGTTGCCATGATTTATTAAGGTGCAGGTGTTTGATCAGGGATCTCTGAACCACTTGAAGCAGTAGTTGTGTATGCAGACGTTGCAGCAGTCCTGCCATACTCAACCGGCGTAAGAACATCTTGAGTGATGCTCCCAGCCAGTCCAGTTGGGTTAGTGACTTCTGCATACTGCTGGGTTCCAGGAGTAATGTTAGAAGCCATAGTTATCAAGCAGCCTGAAGTTCAATAGCAGCAGCAGGGTTCAACCAATCGCAGCCCATTGCGAGCCGTCCGATGATCATATCGCCCTGGTACATTGCCTTCACGTCACCACCAGTTGTCTGTACAGAAGGACCAATACCTTCGACAACAGCAGCTGCGTCACGGCCATAGATCAGACCACAGTGTGCAGAGAAGTCACCGGAGTAGTCGTTGTTCTCACCATCCACACGGTTCACAGTGCCAGCCATGAAAGGCAGGTTGTTAGAACGACGGATGGAGATACCAGCGATCTCATAGAGACCCTCACCGCTGTTCATAGAGCCCTGTGAGGAGCCGTAGTCACGGTTAAGGATATTGGTGTCAACCTGAGAAACCAGTGCATAGTACTGGCGTGGGCTGAGGACAGCAAAACGACCAGCTGAGGGAACATTCTTTTCATCGAGAATTGAAGCTGCCTCGAAGAATGAATCTACAATTGCCTGAGCATTGAATTCATTACCAACACCCAGTTTGATCACAGAACCACCGGGCTCAGGGCCAGGTGCAGCAGTGATGGGATGTGCAGTACGTGCAGACTTAGCGATTACACGGAAGATTTTCTTATCGTAAGCTTCTGCGAGAGCATGGCCGATTTTTTTCGAGATCTCACTTCTCAGAGAGTAGTGCGCAAGGGTCTCATCAAGGTCATACAGGAATGCAGATGCGACCAGAAGGTCATCCATCAACACAGTCTTTTCTGCCACCGGGGGATCACCAGAGCCAAGAATTGGAGTACCAGGCTGATGGTAATCTGCCGTCATACGGCCAGTGTAGATGAACTGGAGACTGCGACCATTGCGAAGACTACGGTTCTGAACAGTGCCCTTAGCGATGCAGCTAGACTCATAAGCTTTGATCATCTCGCCTGAAAACAGTTTCAGGTAAGTTGCATACTTATCGTTGTAATCTGAACCACCTTGGGTAAGTCCAAGACCAGGAGTCTTGTTAATATTACCAGTTGCGGTGATACCCATATCGGCCTTAGCGCCGTAATTACGAGTTACACCTGTATTTTGTTCGACAATAGAATTGCCTTGTTGTGAAAAAGCCATTGTATTTTTAAAGAGAGTTGTTGCTTATACCTCTCTGACGCCAGAGTATTCAATTTGTATGTAGTCTTTCCTACCGTCATGACGGTCAGGGGTATCGCCTTAGCGGCCCTAACCAATAGTGATGCCGGGACTTGAACCCGGCTGTAGGCCATTACCTAATCACTTGTGTGTGTATGCCACACCTCTATACTTGAGCTTCGCTTCACGGAGAGCTGCTTCGCGCTCACGGATACGCTGCATAAATTCAAGATTAGACATGTTTACCTCCGAAGAGACCCTAGACCCCCGTTCCATGATCTAGGTGGCATGCGTCTTATTCTTGGAACGTAACTTCCAGCAGTAATTTATCTAGATCAGATTTCATTTTATGCAATGCCATCTGTTCGTCTGGATCACCACCAGGCCATTCATTGGCGAGTTTCGTGACTGCCCTATGAGCAATCTTGATCCAGGCATCATTGACAATTAACTGATAAGTTTCCATAGTTATAAGATGAACGGACGATATAGTTCTTTTAGATCAACCAAGAAGAACTTGGCGTACCTTTTCAACTGCAAGATCGTCAAGGTCGTTGTCAGTCCTTTTTGCCAGAGCTGCCAGTAGATCAACGATAAGCTCTTTGACTGGACGTGACGCAACAAACTGAAGCAAAATAGGTTTAATTAAATTGATCATTTTTTTTGAATAATAATGTTGTCGAGCTTGGTTTCTATTCTCACCATATGAGATTCAACACGCTCTATGATTGTATTAAAACAATCCTTGGATACATAATCCTTAGCGACGGACAGTTCGATGGCATCCATTTTGTTGTCCAGGGTGTCTAACCTTTTATTGAATTTAGAAGTAAGAACTCCTAATCCCGTCAAGGATGCGATGACACTAGTTACTATTACTTCTAAAAACGGCATAATTTTAAGGTTTAACTATCATTGCCCAGCCATCGTTTTTCGTTGGCAGAGCCCATCTTGGTTCCCAGTTCTTATATGAATACTTAAGACCCGAACCATTTAAGTTATTTGTGTAACCACCACTGGCAAGCTGTGCTTCACCATTTGGGTCATTCACAATAACCCCATCATCGTAATAACCAATAACAACAGACCAATGACCGCCACCGGTTGGGGCGCTACTAGGCCCATTATGCAGCCAGCCAACCCCAATAGGACGGGCGTTATCAATCTCATTTCGTAGGGTCTGTGTGGAAGCATTGGTAACAAAAGAAGGGTTGAGTCCTAAGGAACGGAGACAAGCAATCTGTGCCTCAGCACTTGTGGTGTCTCCATATTTAGAACGGATACGGTTATACTCATCATCGCTATTTACTTTCCCCCAATACATAGCAATCATTGCCATGGATGAGGAGAAACATTCACGATAACCAGTTCCAGACTCATTATCATTTTGACTCTGATAGGGAACTTGTAATGGATTCTCTGACGGTACTTTTGGTTTGTCTCTATATTTTTGACCGAAAATTTCTAAGGTAGTAGGGTCTATTTGTGTCTGTAACCAAGAGAAGGCTTCGACTTGTTGACTCTCTTCCTTGTAGTAAAGAGCAGCATCTGTAAGTTTAATCATTTCTCGCTAGCGTAAAGGGCGAAGGATTGTGCAGCTATGTACATCATGAGTTCACCTGCTCTATCACCAGTACATTTTTGAGAACCAGTTTTAAAGCAGGCAGCAAGAACACCTGAAACTATTAATAACTGCACAGCTATAACTCCAGCGACTAAGTAAAAAGCCGCTCGTTTCATCAGTTAGCTACTGACTCTGTGCCAACATTGGAAACCTTCGCACACTGTGCTGCTTGATCTGCTTTTGATGCCTTAGGTGCATTCACTGGAATAAACCAGCGATCACCAGTTGTCTTCACTTTGTATTCAGTTGTCAGTCCTGTGTAAGACATTTAGTTATCCAATTGAAGGAGCATTAAGTGCTACTTGAGTGGTACTGGCAGCAGCAAGGTCCAGGGGGAAGTTGTGGGCATTACGTTCGTGCATGACTTCAAAGCCAAGATTTGCACGGTTCAATACGTCTGCCCACGTATTAACAACACGACCTTGATTACTGATGATCGATTGATTGAAGTTAAATCCATTCAGGTTAAATGCCATAGTAGAAACACCAAGGGCAGTGAACCAAATGCCCACGACGGGCCAAGCAGCGAGGAAGAAGTGCAGACTGCGACTGTTATTAAAAGACGCATACTGAAAGATAAGTCTCCCAAAGTAACCGTGTGCCGCAACAATGTTGTAAGTTTCTTCTTCTTGGCCAAACTTATAGCCATAGTTCTGTGAAATATCTTCTGTAGTCTCGCGGACCAAGGAAGATGTAACCAGACTGCCATGCATAGCTGAGAACAGAGAGCCACCAAATACACCGGCAACACCAAGCATATGGAAGGGGTGCATAAGAATATTGTGCTCAGCTTGGAATACCAGCATGAAGTTAAAGGTGCCGGAGATGCCCAACGGCATCCCGTCGCTGAAGCTACCTTGACCGAAAGGATATACAAGGAAGACAGCAGAAGCTGCGGCAACCGGAGCAGAGTAAGCAACAAAGATCCAGGGCCTCATTCCCAATCG
>CEOL01008992.1_pt1 | contig 20821 bp, 28 predicted proteins | sample 530381 | NCBI WGS metagenome assembly CEOL01 (sample SAMEA2620014, study PRJEB7988) | marine metagenome | biome: marine biome (ENVO:00000447); feature: surface water layer (ENVO:00002042); material: "saline water (ENVO:00002010), including plankton (ENVO:xxxxxxxx)" | depth 5 m
GACAGTCACATAGTACATGGAGAAAACTAAGGTTGCGCTTGTGCTTAAGTCGATCTCTCTTGGAAGTGGCTCGGCAAGAATAGCAGTGGTCCCAACTACTCTTGAGATAGTCACTGAAAACCAAGTATCTCCATCAGTCACCAAGAAACCTTTAGCTTGATCTCGATGGAGAGAGATAGCGCTAGTGTTTAAAGTCAATGTTCTTCTATCTGTTGCGATTGAATTGACTGTCAAGTCTGTCCGGCTTTGGGTCATTGTCTCACTAAAAGCAGATGAGCCACCTTTAACCACTAAAGTTGGTGCTGTGCTTAATGGTGTTGGAGCATTCCACTCATAAAGATAGTTTTGGCCTGTTATCGCTTTTCTCATCTTTTGGCGCTCCTGTTTGCTTTGTTTATGTCGGCTTGTTTGGCCTTGGTTAAATTAGCCGCTTCTATAAATCCCTCGGTGACTGGTGACCAACTATGTCGGCAGTTATAGCCACCACCTGAAGTGATAACACTTAGACCTTGACCATTGTTAAGCTTTCTCATTTGTTTGTCATTAACAACAAGATTTATCAAAGCTCTACAGAATGGCCGAGTGATTCCGTCCTTTGGACCTGTATATAAATAATTGTCTAGTCCTGCCACTTCACTCGCTACTGCTGTGATGCTTCGACCATATTGGGAGATCCTTGTTTTTACCTCTGTCAATTGTGTCCCCTCGGAGCGCTTGAGCCTCGCTTCAAGATTACTCATGACAATGTTGGGAGGTACGTCCACCAATAAATCCCTTAAAGATTCATTAATACTTGTCTTAAATGTTGGTAAGATTACCTCATCAAAGACCGCTTGAGCTGTTGTGGCTTGTATGGTGTCAAGTTGTGGAGCTATCGAGTCAAACCCAAAGTTGGGTTGAATGGCTTTGATAGCTTGTTCAGCTGCTGCTTTAATTGCTTCTTGTTGCTCTATGAACTCATCAAGAGCAAGTCCAAGACCACCTTGTAAGATAAACTCCAAAAGTTGTTCATCTGTTAGATTTAGGAGAGTCAATGGATTACTAGCTGTAATAGCTGTTTCCACTGTCTCCAATAGTTGCGCTCTTGCTTTCCTAAGAGTGGAAGCAAAAGCTTTCTCAGCTGAGATCTCAGCCTTGAGTTGTTTTACTCTTGCTCTTGTTAATGTGGCCAACGGACCCGACTGACTCTTAGCCTGTCGGGTCATGTCTTCAACTGCTATTTTATCAGCGTCTTTTTTCTCCGATAGGAGAACAGGTTGACCACAAGAACAATGCATATCTTATAGACAGTCAGTCAAGATGAAGCCAAGAGTAGAATCAACAGCGTGGAAAGTTCCAACTTCTTCAGCGTAAACATAGCGACGGGTACGGTCTAAAGAATCATATTGACCTGCGACCATATCATTAAAGCTAAGACTAAGAGCGCCAACAGGCATTCCTTTAACGTTTCCACTCTTTTGAACGATAGCGTCCGAGCCTCGAAGAATACCCATGAATAAAACATCATCAGTCCAAATAGGTGATTCGCTTGAAGTTGCACCAGGAACCGCAGTGTCTTGGAGAGCTTGACCAACATAGATGTTAGGAATGCCAAGAACATCACGAAGCACAGAGAGAACAGCCTCATCATTTAGGATAAGGTTGCCGCTAGCAATGCCTTGAGCAGAGCTACCAACATAGCCACGAACTTCGGGATTCCTTGCAAGCTCTCGGAATAAAGCACGACCGAAGACTAAAGTATCTGGATTGATACCATGAGCATTGGCGAATACTGTATCTTTAAGACTATGCAAGTGGCTTAAAGGTTGCGCTCCTGTTGCATTAAACTTCTCACCAAAAGTCACTCCACAATCACCATTGTTGAAGTTACCAGTACCAAAAAGAAGATCTGCCGCTCGCTTCTCACGAGCTAGCTTAACTACTCGGCTTACTTTTTTAGCGATACGTGCTTCTTCGCTTCCGGGATATTGGCTATCGAAAATATCTTCCATAGCGATGGAGTCAGAAGCGCCATAGATCTTCGCCTTATAAGTTTGGCTAGAACGATCAAAGCCACCAATAGTGGCACGACTTGAGCCTGGTGCTCTTTCAAGGTCAAGGCCTGCACCTGCTCCCATGAAATTTCGGCTTTCTTCTAAAAGGAGAGTACCTGAGCGCTCAGGAATCTTGATGGTCTCGAATACCTTATCAGCGATAAGTTGATTATCCGATGGAACTGCCTCATTTACTAGGCTTGTGAGGATTTGGTCTACTGGATGTAGATTGCTATATGATGAAGCCATGGATTATCTCCTTAAGGGATTAGAAGTTTTGGACCAGTGAAGTTGATGAATACTTGATCACCACTTGCTGAAGAAACTTGGTTGATGTTAGGAATGATTGAGCCAATAGCGTAATTTCCGCTAGTTGCATGTGTCGCCACTTTTCCATCAGTAGTAGCCATAACTAAACTTACTGAATTAGCGATGGTAGCACCTGCAATAACACGAGTCTTACCACTAATCACAACCTCAACGGAGTCACCTGCTGAGCAAGCTCTTTGAGCTACTCCCAAACATCTTGTATCAGTAGCAGCATCAGTGATGACGATTTTTCCTGCGGTATCAGCTGAAACAAGAGCGTACTCAGTGATTGCTTCAGCGGCAACGAATGAAATGATTTGATCTGTATTAGCCATGATTAAGCCTCCATAGCTTTGGTGTAGAAATCAGTTTGATTCTTTTGGATATAGTTTAGAGCCTCAGAATAGCTCATGCTTTTCTCTTTGGCAGTCTCTCGGATCTTAGCGTCTAGAGTGGCTCGGCTGATCTCTTCACCACTAGCACCATGGCCAACCTCTACAAGAGGGATAGCGCTGTTCGATGGTCGCTCAGAGAACATAGTCCAGAACTCTCCTTGGATCTCACGAAGCTCGAAAGCTTTACCTGCTACTACAGCTTCGCTCGGAGTGATCTTGCCTTCATTCAAAAGAGTATTGATAGCTTCACGCTTCTCTACTTCTTTTTTCTCTGCTTCGATTGCTTCGATACGCTCATTTAATTTAGCGTTGTTCTCACGAAGCGCTTGAACTTCATTTAGAAGTGTAGACTCACTTAGAACTTGTTCGCTCATTTTATAGTCCTTTTTCTCTTCTTTTTCTTCATGATCCGGAGTGTGAGCAAGCTTGTTCTCTTTCTCCTCATCTTTCTTTTCTGCCATTTCTTCTTTGTCTTCTTCTTCTTTGTTCATAGAAGCTTCGGACTCTGTCATTTGATCTTTGATCTTCTGTTCAAGCTCTTTCACCATCTCATCTTTTGCGACAAGCATTTGACGGAGTTCTTCAACAGACATAGTCTCAATGTTATCCATTAAGGATGTCCTTTCGTTTAGAGTTACCCTTTCAATCTTGTCGTGTGATTGAGCAGGTCTTGGAGTGAGTGTGATTGCTAATAGTTGAGCATTGCCAATCTTCGATCCACCATCACGAGAGTAGACTTCTCCATTAAGGAACTCAGGACTTGACCAAAGAACACCACCGGCATTCTTGACCACTTCCAATCCTCTCTCGTTATAAGCCGGAGTAGCATAAAGGCCATCTTCACGAAGATCTAATTCAACTATGAGTCCAAGAGCATTCCCACTTTCGGGAGGCGCAGGAGTTCCACCTTGAAATGGTGATGTGGCATGTTGCCAATCAATGATCACTGGATCATTCTGCTTTCGCTCGTTAAAGACTCGGACCATCTCTTGGAGTAGGTCTTGGTCGATCTCTTTGCCAACAGCATCTCCACTCATACGAGAAGAGACTTGACCAAGAGCTAAAGTCTTAAATGGTCGGCCAATAGTGAGTCCATTAGGAACATCATAACTTGGTTCGTTAAAACTGATTTGGACAGCTTCTCCATAAGCTCGGAGCGCTGTGCTTTTCTCGTCTGCTGTATTCATTTGTTTCACGATCTTTCTTGCCCAAGAGAAGCCGGAATCACCTCCCCAACCATGCCAAGCTTGCCAACCTTTTCCTTTAATGTTCCACGTGGAACCTTTTTTGTCCACTTCATGTCTTGTGAAATAGTTAAGCATTCTTCGGACTGTGTCGGGTGAAAGGCTTTGACCGTTGGCTAGATCTCTAGCTCTAGCGATGCCAACTGGAGTCATACCTCTTTTACTTGGTGGTTTATCAGCACGAACTTCTAAAGCTCGTTTGGCTGACTCTTGCGCTCCCTTTGGTGGAGTAAAATCAATATGATCATACTTCTTCGGAGCGAGTGTTTTTGCCTTAGCTTCTTTCTCGGTCCTTTGAGGATGGCCTTTGGGGAGTAAGTCAAGATCGGTGGTGTAGGCTTTCTTCCTTTGACCTGTTCCAACCAACTTGAGGAAAGTTCGAACACGAGCGAGCGCCCATTGAGTCCGGTTCATACCTGGACGATGGCTCACAGAAAAAGCACCGGCACCTCTTCGGAAGACCGCTTTGAGTGTACCCATATCTACTTTTTTAGATTTGGCATTATAGCGATCATTGTGCTTGTCTCTCATGTTCTCAAGACTCTTGACAGCTTGGTCACTGATCTTGATTCCACCTCTTGCACCGCTTGCGCTCCCTTTTGGATTCTTAGCGCTTCCCTTGATTCGATCTTTTTTTGGCGCAGGAGTCTGAGCTTGTGTTCTCTTTTTAGCCATTCTTTCGCCTCCGCTTGATCAATTGCTCTGTGAGTGCTGCCATAGCACCACCACCTTTGACTGAGCTTGTTCTTTCAAGTGCAGAGCGTTGAGCATCTTCAGGCAAGTCACCTGCTCCAAGTCTCTCTCGGATTGCTCTCTCCAACTCATCATCAGGAGTCAGTAGACCAGACTGAACAAGGCCCGGAAGCATTCCCAAAGACTCGGCCAAGTCATCAGTGTCAAGACCTGTGTGAGTTAGCTTTGGAAGCTTGGAGGGATCAACTAAGCCATAGTTCCAACGGATTAAACGTCCAATAGTTCCACCACCACGACGATCAACACCACTGACTTGGCTTGCTACAAGATCACAAAGGTTTATAGCCGAGCGTCTAAAGACTGAGAGATGGATCTCACCAACGGATCTCGCTCCTGTTTCAGTGTTGCCAAGATCAGCAAACTGAGTAAGGAAAGCGGAAGCTATTTGGGAATCACACTTGGCTATGATCTCGATTGGTCCACTCGCATAGAGGTTCGGTTGTGCTGCGTAAGTGTCAAAGCTAACAGCGCCATTCTCCACAAGATAGGACTGCTCCGCACTGATAAAACTTTGAGCTTGTGCTTCTGCATCTTCGATCATGGCGTCTATATCACCATCACTAAGACCAAGAGCTTCGGCTTGTGATCTGTCTACTTTAACCTTGGGAGTTGGTACTGCCCATCGATCAAGACCAACACACATTAAGTTTGATACTCTTTGCTTGGTTCTCCACCACCACCAAACAGGACGGAGCATTCCAACTCCCTCAAAGTTTGAGCCTGTCTTGTTAAGTGTAAGAAGCAAAAGTTTGTTAGCTGGTATCGGTTGAGGAGTGTAAGTTGTACCAACTGTATTCTGAAGAACACCATCAAGGTTTTGACTGTCTCTTGATAGCCAACGGTTATGAGCGCTCGGTTCTCTATCTGCATAGTGGTCAAGCCATACTTTAATCTTTCCTTGACTGTCTGGTCCTACTCGGTAGATTTCCTCTGCATATCGATAACCAAGAGGAACGAACTCGAATAAGTAAGCCAATTGATCTTCCCAAGAGGTAGTCATTTGGCCTGCATAACCATCGAAGCCATAACACTCATTTGCAAAGCGAGCTAGTTCATCAGCTACCGGATCATTCTCTATTCCAGGCTCAAAGCGCCAGGTGGCTGAGAGTAAAGTTTGGCGGAGCATATGCCAAGAGCGACGAACGATAGGATCAGTCCTTACCATCTCTTCAGCTTCATTAACCCAATTAAGCCCCGTAAGCTTTGGATTCTGCTCTTTACCTGTGATGACTCCACCACTAAGCTGAGTGCCTGTTATGCCTTTGGTGACAAATCTAGGCGTAAGCGCTCTTAAATGCTTCGGAGAGCGTTCTTTTGTTTCTTCGTTGCTCATCAGCGCCCCTTGATCTATTGGTGCTTACAAACAATATAAACACTGAACACTTATTTATCAATAAAAGCTTGTTCAGTATAAAATCAAGTGTTTTCTCTACATAGAAAAAAAGGCCACCGCCTTAGACTCAGTGACCTTTCTTTCATTTAGCAGTTTGTTCAACCTGCAAGACTCTTATAAGTTGGTGAGCTTCAAACTTCAATTACTTTTTAGGAATCCATTCTTCAACAGTAGGATCAAGGATTACTTGATTAATAGACTTGGTCTTGATCGGCTTCTCACCACTGAACAAAGACAGCTTGTCAATGACTGCGCCTTGTAACTCCATCAACTGGTCAGTCTTCAATTGCATTTGGATTTGTGCATCTCTAAGCCGAGCGATTAAAGCTTCTCTGTCTGCATTGGCGCTAGCTAGCTTGTCCTTAAGTTCCTCCACTTCCGATGGATCACGACCGGAAGCAATAGCCACCATGCTTGAGATTGAACCAGTGATCACACCAAGTATTCCCACTAACACGTCCCTATTCTCATCGACTATCTTAACGTAAGTTAGGAACAGGATAAGACCAACGATAAGGAGGAGAAACATAACAGAGAACCACCAACCACGCCTCGCTTTTATATCCTTGGAGAACTCTTTAGCTTCTTGCCTGTCTTCAACTGCATTCATAATACACCACCTAAAAACATCGCTATAAACTCCATGACATAATCTATCCAATAGAACAGGTCATCAACTCCATTCATCTTTCTTGCATGTGGATCAATTAGAATAGGGACTGAAGTAGAGATCACATAGAGAATCAAGATAAAGCAATACCTCACCAAAAACCAAGCTATCCACTCTTTAAGCTTTCGATCTCTTATCCTACTCTTGATCTTCTTTGGTCCACCTAGTCTTTTAACCTTGTCGCCTCCTGGAGGAGGTTGCAAAGATTCAATAGTTGAACCAACTGCATAGATGATTTGAGTCTCTTTGACTCCCTTAAACCTGTACTCACCAACACAAGCGTATCTTGTACCTTTGGGGGTAAAGCTATTAGTCCGGCCTTTAATGGCTGTCATGGCTTCCTTGGTTAGCAGCACTTGACCGGCTTGACAAAGTGACATAGTACGAGCTGATATATTCTTGGCTACTCCCTCAAGCTCAACGGACTTAGCTCCTGTCATGGTGTAGATCTCAGCCTGTTTGACTTCCACCACTACTCCCCAATGTATTCCGATCCTACAACCAAGTTTAGTCTTTTGGGGAATTGTTTCCTGATAAGTCAGAGCGAAATTAACCGCATCTATTGGACGTTCAAAGCTTAAGAGGAATCCATCGGAACGATCTATCTCTCTTCCATTGAACTTGTAGATCAAGGAGCGAGCAAGCCGATCATGGTATTGAAGCCACATAGCGCTCTTCATAGGACCAACGGACTGGACAAACTTGGTTGAGCCTATCAAGTCAAGAAGAACTATGGCTAATTTAGTTTCAATAAACTCCATTAAAAGCTCCTTGTCTTTGATCCTCCAACATTTACTTTTCTGCTTCCACGAACTGCCGAGCGTCTTGGTTTATACTTCTGATCAAGTGCGTTTTCATTCCAATTGAATGTAATGCAATCATACCTTAAAGCATCGAGTGGATCTTCTCTACCATCTTTTTTGGGTTGCTCCTTATTATCCCAAGCATAAGAAAGGATTGCTTTTCTGATGCTGTTTCCACTTGCTCGCTCGCCTTTGTTCCACACTTCCCTGGTGATTAAATAGCGCTTTGAATTGAAAGCACGTTTAAGCCGTTGCACTCCATTCAAGATGTCAACTTTGATAGGGTCACTTGTATGACGAAGAGGTACTCCAATTCCTCTTGGTGGCTCTTGTCGCATAACTCTGAATGCGCTCTTGCCTGTTTGATCATTGCGAGCTTTACCAGCTTTGTCAGCAACGCCAGCATCAAGCCAAATGCGCTTGCTTGGTGCTTGACTCTTCAATGAACGAGGCCACGCAATCGACAAGATTAGCGTTGTCAGTTGATCGGTTGTCACCTCTTGCGGATTGATCTCATGACAAATGACAGAGGCGTCAAGCTCTTCATCGTATGCAATAATCAATACACTTGGTTTTCTGAATCCCCAGTCAATCGCAATGCGCCCAGTCATGCTTTCTTTATATTGCCAATTATCAATGACATGGCTTGCTTCATTGAACTCAGAATATATCAAGCCGCTCGGTGGCTTTGGCTTATTCATGATCATTGCTTCACGCTCGTCAGCCGGCAACATCTTGGTTGCTTCGAACCACTCATCAGCTAAGTTGTCTTGATTGACATAAGAGCTGAAGAACAGAGGCGTAATGTTTTGACTTTCTGCCATGTTGACCCACCAAGCATCGACGACAGGCAAGCCAACAAGAATCAAAATGGGACTAGGCCCAGCACGAAGACGACCAAGAGCTTTATGTGCTACTTCCATTGTCAGTGTTTGACACTCGTCAATTAAACAGACTCCGCTTGTTACGTTTAAACCCTCCAAAGGATTATGCGTTGCTTCTCTTGTACCTGGTCGAAAGTAAGAGCGACACCACACAGTTGAACCATTGTTGTTGTCAGTCCATTGTTTCATTGTGTGATTGTATGACCAGCCAAGAGGACTAAGCCATTTTTCCATTTCAGGCATTAAGACTGAATTGTATCTTGGTGTTGTGTCAGTGACTAAAAGCGAAGAAGTCCCTGGTCTTGTTTTTGACAAGTACAAGATGGAGAACACAAGCGCTGAAGTCTTGCCTGAACCCCAGCCACAACGAGCAGCAATCACTTTGTCTTTGCGTGTGATGCCTCTGATGATTTCAAGCTGAAGCGGATTTAGTTTGATTTCAGTCATGATTTGATCTAGTTTTCTAGTTGTCTACAACTTGTCATTGTATTCATGTCAGTGAAGCCTAGCTTTCGTCTGTGTTCTCCCTAGACGAAGCTAGGCTTCCCTTATTTTGCATTTGCTCTTCAAGTTGCTTCATCATGCTAAGTACTTCTTCAGAGCCATCAGACTTTTTTGAAACATTCATTTCAATTTGCTTTAAGTCACCGTAATACTCAGGAAAGCGCTTTGACAAACGCCATGCCCAGCCACGCCAGTCCATCTTGTCGTCAATGCATCTGTCAAGCTTTGCGAGCATGACCGCTTCTGAAAAACCAATTGCTGCGTCAACTTCTTCAGCATATGCAGCGTTCTTTTCATACCATTGATAATGAGTTGTGCGACCAACTCCCGCTTGAGTGCAAGCGGCATGAATTGACATGCCAGCTCTGATGTTATCCAAGAGAAGTTCTTGCTTTTTCTCTCGTTGAATCTGAGCTTTGCTTTTGCGTTTAGTCTTGGTCTTCTGTGTCTTCGATGTCTGTTTTGTCCCAGCCATAATGTTCACCTATCGCTTGCCAAATTGTTTGATATAGCTCTTCACTCTCTTTGTGAAGCGGAGAGCAGTCAGTATCAACGAGTCTTTTCTTGATCTCACAGAGTGCATGAAGCACTTGTTCTTCTCGCGTACGTGTGCGTTTTTGTACATCTTGTTCAGTCAAAGCTTCATCAAGCAAGCTCTGAACATCATCAAGCAACATCACAATATCATGATTTGTGATAATCGCTTTTTGAATCTCATTAACAGAGAAGCCATCTTGATAAAGTTTCACACAGAAAAGCTTTAAATACTCATCATTCATTCAATCACTCGATTCTAAAAAGTAGTCATCTTAATTTATGATAACTCAGCACTAGAATCAAAGTAAGCTGACATTGAAATTGGAAAGCACTTTTCAAGCGCTCGTTGAATCTGTTCAGCAATGTCTCTTGTTTCGGGTTGAGCGTGTTCATGATTCCTGAGCTTGATGAACTTAATCCAGTTGTGAAGATTGCCTGTCATGTAGAATGTTGTGTATGTCGATTGTGGCAAGATGCCACGAGCGATTTCGCGAGAGACACCAGCATCAAGCAACTGTTGATAACTAGCAAGACTGAACTCAGTCGCAAGCTTAAAAGCGCTTTCAGCTTCACTTGATTCAACAACGCCATCGGAGCATTGAAGATTGTCTTTTGCTTGTCCCCTCATCTGACTAGGCTTCCAAAAGTCAATGCGCTCTGAAGTGTAGCGTCTGCTTACTTCATTATAGCTGAATGTTCTATGTCTCATGATTTGAGATCGCACGAACAAAGGAACTTTAATAATGAATGTAGCAATGCAATGTTCAAAGGGTGAAGTGTGATTATGTGAAGCGAGAAACGTGATCAGCTTCTTGTCTCTGTCTGTCAACTGCGTTTCAGCATAATCATCTTTGAGAAACGAAACACGAGCAGCATCAACAATACGCTTGTCACTTCCCATGAAGTCAATCAGCTTTGCGCTTCCATTGCCATCTTGATAAATTTTACTCATTAGTTGGTTTCTCCTTAATTAGCTTTGCAACTGCGCCTGGCGTGAATTGACTGTTGTTTTTTGGAGTAGTCAAGCCAGCTTTGTTGAAGGTGTCTGCAATCTGCCCAAAACTGAAACCTAGTTTTTTATACTGAATAGCAAGCATTCTGATTTGATAGGCAACTTTCACTTTGAGTTCCTTAAGCTTCTTTTGATCTAAAACAATAGCATGAAGCTTTTCTTGCTTATTCATTCTCTTGCTTGTCGAGTTGATCTAGTAACATGTCAATTATCTTGCGATAGCGTTCAAGATCTTTTTGATAAGCGCTATGTATATTGTTTCTTAGTGATTCAGTCTCTGACTTTTGCTCTTCAAGTTCCTCCTGAAGCTCTTCAATCTCGTCTTGAAGTTTAACAGCTTCAGTTTCAAGCGCTCTTGCTTCAGATCTCTCAATGATTCCCTTAAGTTCTTCATTACTGATTTTAAAGTTTTCAACTCTTGCTTTGTGACCTTGAATGAAGTCATTTAGTTTTTCAATCTCCGCTTCATATGCTTCTTTTTCAAGTTGACTCAAGCCTTTGTCTTCTTGTGTCTCTGCGTTTGCCATTTCTTTGATTTCCTCTTCGTGTTTTTTGATTTTTAATTCAAGACCGTTGATGATGTTTCGTTGTCTGACTCTTGATTCAGTAAGCTCTTCAACTTGACTTTCTAGATCAGCCTTACTGTTTCTGAGTCCTGTATTTTGCGCCTTGTGTCCTCTTAATTTAATTCTCAATGTGTCAGTGATTAGTTTTAGTTGATCTAAATTACATCTATCACTTGGTGTTTCCCAGTGGTTTGACTCTAAGCAAATATCAATGAACCAATTTCTAAATAGTTCATATTCTTCTCTTGTATAAGTGCCTTTGGGCTGTGAGATAATTTGAGCAATATAGTTTGAAGAATGCCCAACTTTGACTGATATTGCTGAAAAAGACTCATGATCAGCAACAGCTTTTTCAATTAGTTCAAGCTGGTCAGGCTTAAACAAAACAACTTGGTCTTTAGTGATCTTTTCAATAGGCTCAATTTGCGCTTGTTCTTGAGTAGTTTCGTTTTGTTCGGCTTCAATTGATTCTTGAGCTTGCTTCTCTTTTTCAATCCAAGTCTGTATTGTTTTATCTAGTTTGATTTCTAGTTGTTGAGTGTCAGTCACATAGTTGTGGTAAGGTTTACCATCAAAAGCTAATTCAATCTGATCTTCAGTTAGACCAAATTTTAATTGTTTGACAAAATCAATCAAGCTTCTTTCATAACCTGTTTGATCAGTAATCTCATATGATCTTAAGAAATCAAAACTTGCGAGCGTATTTCTCAAGAAGCTTTTAATTTGTCCATTATTTATCTCCCAAGATGCCTTAATATGTCTCCAAAAATTACTTTGAGGGACAGAACACCAATAAACTGAATTAGGCAGTACGATTAAAAAACGATATTCAGTGAAAGAAGCATAACCCTTTGGGTCATTACTGATCAGTTGGTTTTTTAATTTGTTGACATCCTCATTGTAACAACCAACCATAACAGCAAAACTTTCTGATTTTTTGCTCATTTCAGTCAGTTGATAAAAAAGCCCTGAATTGTTTTGATTATTTTTTCGCCTGACTTCATCTTGTTTTAAGATTTTCTCGAATGTGTCAAGCGTTGTTTCGTGTGGGTCAATGATTTTGTGAGATTTTAGTTCAATTAAGCTATTCGATGCTTGATCATAAATGTCACATATCCATTGATAGTCTTTATTATCTTTTGATGAATTGATGTTACAATCAAATTGTTGAAAACGCTCAGTAGTAATTTTTTGAAAAAGTCTACCTATAGTTTGTCTTGGTTTTTCGCTATTAAATGCATTCATGTCTTTTGTTTAAACCTTTCGTCTTGGTAGTCTTCGATCAACATCATTGCCTGGCATTGTGCCATCTGCTTTGATCACAGTTTTGATTGATTTCACATTGACATAGAATTGCTTGTCAAAGCTCTTCAGCGCTCCCTCAACAAGTATTGTGTCGCCTTGCTGGGTAGTCTCTGCGAGCATTCTTCCAAGTTGACCGAATACGCGAACTTCATGTATTTCAATGTGCTGTCTAGCTTGTTGATCTTTATCAATATAGCTTTCAATAGTTCTCACTTTGAGTTGCAAGAACTGAGTGTATTTATTTTGTTCGATCTTTGGCGCTTCGACAACATCGCCCTGAATCATGATTGTGTTGATGCTTCTCGCCATCTGTTATTTCTTTCCTGAGCTTGGCAAGCCTACCAGCGAAATAGTCCGCTGATTCTGCGGCTGTCGGTAGATGTCTATTTTCTGTCCAAAAGTTGAAGTAGATTTGAGCTTGCTCCAGCTCTTGTTTTAGCTTTTCGATACTCATCAATCCCGATCTCCAAGAGAATTCTAACAACTGTTGACAGTTGCATCTTTTCAGTTTGTGCAATAGCTGACAGTTCAGCTTTCACTTCTGAAGATACTCTAAACGCAATTGGCTGCTTATCCATAAACTTTTTCTCCTTACTGTGTAAACGCTTTGTAAACACGAAACGAAACACAGAAAAAAGAAAAAGCCTAATCATTCAAGTTGTCTCATACTAATACCAAAGGGCCAACTTCACACCATTCAAAGAGTCTGTGTTTAAAACACTTAGTTTTGAAATAAATAAAAAGTTAATAATGAATGATTAGGCTGTCGAGATTAAAGCACAATGCTTTCTAGCTTGCAAGACTATTTGACACCCCAGTCTGACAGATTCCCGTTGTCACCTCGTCTGTCTCGGCCTTGCATGTAAATTGGTTTTTTGAATATAGCTTGAAGACGTGAAGCACCAGCTTTGTTTTTATTCAAAGCCTTGTTGAAGAGTTGATCAGGAGTCAGATTCGTTGTCATGACAATGCTCAGCTTGCCAGCTGCCCAGCGTTCATAAATGCGTTGAATAATGTCAATCGTTGTGGCCTTGAACCATTCAGTCATATTTGCGCCTCCGCCGATGCCGCCAAACTCATCGAACAAAAGCAAGTCCACTTTTGCAAGCCACTGATCAAGAGGATTGTCATTGTTCCCTTTAAACGTTCTTTTGATTTGATCAATCAATTGAGTGTGTGTTGTGAATAAAACTCTGTGATCACTGAAGACAGCTTGTCTTGCGAGTGCATAAAGCAATGAAGTTTTGCCATTGCCAGGTGAGCCATAAAGGTAAATGCTTGGACTGACATCAGCTCTTTGATCTTTTGGAGTGTTCAGCCAAGTCACAAGCGTCTTCACTCTGTCGAATTGCTCTTGAGAGTCAAACTCATAGCGGCCTAGATGCATGCCAATTGCATCATAAGGCAATTGAAGATCATTTAGCTTTTTCAATCGTCGCCTCGGTCGCTCGCAGTATTTGCAAATTGTCGCTGTTCTGTTGCCAAGATTGCAAACTGAATAGATGAAGCCCTCACCGCAGCGGCCACAGTATGGAATCTCTTTGGTTTTGAAATAAGCTGCCGCTTGATGAATCATGTCATGATCTTCAAGATTGTCATGATTCAGATTTCTGAAATCTTTGAAAACCACCTTTGGCTTTTCAGCCTTTGGCATGTTGGCCCGTAATCGTTTGAACTCTTCAAGATGTCGAGTGATCTTGTGAACTTCGCTTGCTAAGCTTTTCATGTTAGTTGTCCTTGTCGTTGTCAGTGTCAATGTCAGTGTCAGAGTATATGTCAGAGTGAGAAGAAATCAAAAGATCATTCTCTAAATGATCTCCCCAAAGCTCTGAATTACGAACTCCCCAGTCTTCAGCCTCTTCATTCAAAGCAGATTCTTCAATACACTCTTGGCCCAGTGCCATGTTTATATATTGATATTTTATTGTAATATTCTCGCTCTCTATTGATAGTGACCTATTTTCTTTGTCACTCAGTGACTTAATTTCTTTGTCACTCAGTGACCTAGTTTCTTTGTCACCCTGTGACATAGTTTTAATTTCTTCAAGCTTAAAGTCTGGCTTTGTTTTAGTCTTGCTTTTGTAGCGCTTGATCTTAGTTGCTTTGTATTCTTGAATAAGCTTGATGTTGACTTTTGTTGGTGGCGCTGTCCGCTTTGTGGCTTTGAATACATCACGCTGAATTAAGTTTAAACTCTCCAGCTTTTGAATTGCCTTGCCAACTGTTGCGAGCGTTGTTCCGCAGATGTCAGCAAGATCTCTCTGAGATACATTCTTGAAGCCTTTTGAACTTTCCCAAGTAGTCCAGTCTACTCTTGAGAGTATACCGATTAAAACGAGCTTTGTTGACGCTGTGATATCACGTCGCTTCATTACTTGAAGACTTAATTGGTCTTTGAGTGCAAGACCGTTCTTTTGTGTAGTCATGTCAATTTCTCCCCTATATAGTGAACAAAAACTAACACGCTCACACATTATTGTCTATATGTTTTTTTATCTACAAAAAAACTTGACTATACTTTTTTCACTTGTTAGTTCTTATGCATCATCAACAGTCATTCAATGGAGACAAACATGAATGAAGCTAAAAGAAAAAAGCTAAAGAAATCAATCAAGCTTACAGTGCTTGCTGAACAAGCTGGGACAAATTCAATGTATCTCTCAAAGATCATTCACAATAGAGCAAAGCCAAGTAAGCAACTTGCTGAAAAGCTCGCTTCAATTGCTAATCAGATGATGTTTACTGACATCTTTACAGCACAAGACTTTTTACAATAAGGATAAACGACATGGACACAACGACACTTTCAATTGCAATGCGCATTGAACTTCATCGCATCAATAATCAAGACAGCTATGAAGCTGAGAACGATGATCAAGAACAAGATGACGTTGCTCAATACGAAGAAGAATTGAATGCTGAACTCGACAGAGAAGCGGCAAGAGAACTAAACAACTAAACAAGGACACTGACATGAATCCCGACAATCAATTAATGGAAGACTTTAAACTTGTCTGCTTAATCACTTTAATCTTTGCGCCAATTCTTTTTGTAGTAATCAATTTCGGTGGATATGCGCCAGCCGATGAATGCGCAAATGTCATCAACGGTGGTATGAGCTACACACGAAAGCAAATGCTTATCAATGCTGAACCCACTTACAACAACATTAGATCTTGGTGCGTTGCAAATATAGATCACTGGGAAGCCAGGCTTGATGACGCTCGTGATTATCAAACAGCTGACTATCAATACTAATTAAACAATAAAGGGAGAACACAACATGAAATCAATTTACACACCGACAAACAGAGAAGAAGCCAAAGAGATTGCAAGTCTTTTGACAGATGGACAAAGGCCGCTTGACTTATTACTTTGTCATTCAGCGTTCGGTCATCATTTCAACGGAGATATGGGACTAGTAAAAACTCAAGCATATTGTCTAAGAGGCAAGCCAAGTTTGAATGCTGATGCGATGTCAGGCATCTGTCGAAATAGCGGCCTTGTTCGATTCATGCGCATTGCGTCTTGGTCAGCTCAACAATGCACTATGGAGTTTGCTAGAACAGATGAGCCAGCTGACATTGTCCATACGTTTACTTATACTTATGAGATGGCGCAAGCACAAGGATTGACCAACAATCGCAACTGGCGTCAAATGCCTTTGCAGATGCTTAGATCAAGAGTTTTGACAATGGGACTTCGTGCAACATTTCCCGACGCAGTCAGCGGCATCTATTCAGCTGATGAGATCGCAGACAACACAAACATGAGTGATGACGAGCGAGCGCAAATCAGCGCTGATTCACTTGGTGAAGAGATCAACGTTAAGCAGCCAGCACCAAAGCGTCAAGCACCGAAGCGTCAAGCGCCACAACAACAACAAGCACCACAGCAAGCGCAAAAAAAAACTGAAGTAAAAGCTGAAGCCAAGACTGAAGCCAAGACTGAAGCCAAGACTGAAGCCAAGACAGTTTGGTCATTCAGTAACGAGCAAGAGTTTTGGGAAGTGATCGACGAGCATAATATTTCAAGAGAAGCGGCACAAGGTCGCTTGAATCGACAAAAGCTTGATCCAGCTGACATGACTCCTGAAGAGCTTGAAGACGCTTTTTACAGCTTCATCAAACATGATGTAATCAGAAGGGGCTGGTCAGATTTAACTAATTGGTGGCTTCATGAAAACAAAGAAGCGGTTGACGGTGTTCACGCTGGCTTTGTCGCACAGTACCCAAAGCTTGTAGACTGTCCACCAAACATTTATGGGCCTCGTATCTGTGAACCAGCTTACGCTGAACTTGTCGCTGAACTGGATCGAATACCTGACGAGTATATAAATGAAGCTCAAAGACTGATGACATACATGAAGAAAAACGATTGGAACAAAGTCAACGAGTTCTTTGACTTATGTTTCAATTGAGACAAGCTTGACCTTGTTTTCATGTAAATATGATAGTCCTGAACTTGTCCGCTTTGGACAATACACTCTGACAATGCCAGCGTGATGAATTGCTTTTGCGCACATTAAGCAAGGATCACAGTTGACAATCAGCCATTTGCCAAGTGTTGAGTTGCCAGTTCTAGCAGCGTTCAAGATGGCGTTCATTTCAGCATGATGACAGCCTATGTCATTCTGTGTTCCGCTTTCAATTGCTTGTTCATCACGCTTGCATGTTGCGCCACCGCAAAAGTGATTTGAACTTCCTCTTGGTGTTCCGTTATATCCTTCGCTAATGATGACATTAGTCACAGGATCAACAATGATTGCGCCCACTTTGCGACGTGGACAAGGGGAGCTTGAAGCGATCAATTCACACTGTTGAATGCGAACTTTTAAATGCTTTGCTTTCACTGTTGACTGATTAATAATGTCAGTTGAGTTTCAAGACGTGCATTGCTTTCAACAAGTTGATTCAGCTTCGTGTTGATTTCATTCAATTGCGCATCGACATTTGAAGCACGAGTTTCAAGAGATCTGATCTGTTGCTTCATCTGTCCAAGCTCTTCAGCTTTTGACGCTTTGTCTTTTACAGTTGAAAACCAAAAAGCCGCAAGCGCTAAAAGTTGACCAATATCAATTGGGTTCATGCTGTCCATAATTTCACTTCTTTGCAATAAACAGTGTCGTTGTCGAAGCCGCTATAATAGCCAAACCACCGCTAACATATAGAAGTATTTTATTATAGTTTTCAGAATCATTCAATGCTGACTCAGTTTGTTTTAATCTGTGCTCGTAAGCTGTGATTAAATCGCTCTGATTAGATTCACGATTGAGCGCAATGTCAAGCTGTCGCTTTGCGCCCTTCATGCACTCGTTTGCTGTCTCAGTGATCGCCCACGAGCAAAGATCAGTTGAGCTTTCCATTGCTGATTTCAGACGAACGAAATCATGAATTGACAGCATCATCTTTGTTGTTGACGCCACTTCGCCAGCTTTGATTTTTTCCCCTTGAATTATTTCAATACCTTTTCCTAGCCAAATGGCGGTGGCTGGTATGTCAACAAGTGGAGTCAGGAACATCACAACGCTTAAAAAAAAGTTCATGACTAGTCCTCACAAGCTATAGACTTGTAATTTTCAAGCGCTCGCTTTGTCTGTTCATCACACACACGTTTGCAATCAATCACAGCGCCACCTGTTTTTGTTGCTTTGCATTGTGTCAGCTCTTCATTTAGTTCAATCGCTTTGCTCGTTGCTTGTCGCTCTTGAATAATGTACTCAGCACAGACAGCTCCTGGATCTTGGTGGCCAAAAAGGTAACCAATGAACATCGAGAGTACAATGCAGAAACATGCTAAAGCGTAGGGGACTGTCTCTTTGTTAGTTAGTAATTGTTCAATCATTCTAGTCTCCATACTGCAAGTCTTGACTTGCCTCCATAATTTGGGAGATATGTGGTGCTATTAATAGCGTAAGTTGTAGACCCTTCTGACCAAACAGATAATTCAATACTACTAGCGCTTTCAATGTAAGCAGTAGCTATTTGATTCTTATATGGGTTGCCTTGGTTTAAAGCCCCGTTCTCTCTACCCTCATGGCCAATGGTCGTATATGTACTAGTCCCGGAGTCGTAAGAGCGCCAATAATACTCCATATTCCATGTTCCTGCGCTCTTAGTGATACTTAAAGCACATTCAAGATAGTATTTACCTGCCGGTAAAGTGATTCGATCATCTGTGGTGCTGACTGTTGGTGTGTAATTGAAATAGTTTTGCTGTGTGTAGATCGTTGAATTAAGTTGAACTATAGCACTTGCTGTGCTTCTGCTTTGGTTGTCAGTGCATGTAAATATGTGTTGACTAAGCTTAAGCTTATGCATTCTTAAAAACGTCATGATAAACTCCTAAGTTACTCTATAAAACTCAAGATGAGTCCACTCTAGCCAAGCCCACTTTCTTGAACTAACAGCAGTACCTACTTCATAGATCTTAACTACATTATTTCGACAATAACTTTCAGAATCGCCTTTTGTATATTGAGTGTCATTCTCATCGCAAGTGCGACCACTGAACACATATTTTCTTTCTGTTGTGTCGGTCTCATTGTCACTTGCACAGTATTGAGATAGTCTTAATATAGTTTGCGTTTCATCACCACAAATTCGAGTGATTCCTAATATTGGAGTGCTGAAAGTGTTGCTTCGATCAGTGCTATCGTACTGACTTCCGCTGTCTTCAGTTTGATCAAAGCCAATTGAAGCCACTGTCGAAGCATTGCTTCCACCTGTTGCAAAGCATAAACCAAGCGCTGGCCTCTTTAAAAAAGTCATAAATCCCCCTTACTAATTCTTACATAACCGCCCGAGTCACTAGCAGAGCCACCTAATGCAGTAAGCCTCAATCGAACCTTAACGCTTGAAGTCACATCAAACGCATAAACCGCCGATGAGTTTTGTCCTGTACCATCTCCAGAAATCGGAACTTTTCCAACTTTTCCAACATTAGCAAATGAGCCACTTGCGTCAGACTGCCAAGTAAATTGAACATTGGCTGTTGTTGTTACATAAGGGACAGCATAAAGAACATAACGACCTCTTGAGAGTGTGATTTCATCACTGTCTGTTCCACCGATAGAAAGCGACAAGTTACCGACTGCATTACTCAAGCCATAGGGTGAACTTGTTCCGCTTGCATAGCTGTTGCTTAAATCAGCAATTCCTATTTCTAGCGAGCCAAGCTTATGGACAAAAGTCATAATTAACTCCTTAGATAATGAACCAGTTTGAAGCATCGGTTACCAGGGTAACACTTTCATATTGGACAATATCGAAAGTTGTTTGTCCTGAGTGGTCAATGTACTCAGTTGAATCCGGATCAATAGTGATAGTGTAAGCACCAAGATTCTTGATTTGATACTTGTAACCGCTCCCACAACTCGAAGCCGATGGTAAGAAAACCGAAATGTCAGCCGATGGAGTTAGGATATAAATCTCTTCATTATCTGCATGAGTTGAGATTGTATAGTTTGAACTCGGAGAAGCACTGGTCACAGTTGGAGCAGAACCACCACCGCTTTGAGCAACCCAATCTAAATTGCCATTTCCATCAGTTTTTAAAACTTCGCCTGCGTCACCATCGTCATTTGGAAGTGTTAATGTGTAACTTGCTTCGGCTGAATGTGGAGGCCCTTTCAACGTGATTCCATGCGAGTTTTGTTCACAGTTTAGAACTATTCGACCGCTTCCACTTGTTGCATTTCCCTTGATGATGAATGAGCCGTTTCCATCAGGAGCGATTTCAATATCACCATTAGAAGATGAAACAATATCATTTCCATTCACATCAAGATTACCACCTAATGAGTCCGCTCCTGTTGCGCTCAAGAAGTCAGTGCTTGCACTTGTTGAAGCTGTACCAAGGCCAAGATTCGTTCGTGCTGTCCCTGCGTTGTTCAAATCACTTAAGTTGTTTGCTATTGCCAACTTGGTTGAGTCGGTCGCTGTCACTCCTGTCAACTGTGAGCCATCGACAGCAGGCAATCTTGAAGATCCGTCTAACTGTACTATTTGATTTGCTGAAGTTCCAACGTCTAATAATGCCGCAGTTCCTTGGGCTTTATCGTATATGTACCACCTTCCAGAGCCTGCGCTATCAAATCTCACATGAATTTGCTGTTGATTATTAGTGATTGTAAAGTTATCACCAAAACCCGCATCTAAGTACATAATTGGATTAGATACAGTTTCACTATCATGTTTACTAATTTTTAATGATCCTGAGTTTTTTCTTACTATTATAGCCACATCACCATCACTAGCGGTGGAGATTAAAGGAAGTTTAACTTCTACATCATTCACACTTGCCGCTGTTAACAATAGCGCCGAGTTTAGATTTATATCTGTGCTATTATCACTCCCTCCAGTTCCTGTCTCGTCCATACCTCCAATCGCTGTTTGCACTGGATAGCCTGCTG
>CEOL01000734.1_pt1 | contig 19293 bp, 21 predicted proteins | sample 530381 | NCBI WGS metagenome assembly CEOL01 (sample SAMEA2620014, study PRJEB7988) | marine metagenome | biome: marine biome (ENVO:00000447); feature: surface water layer (ENVO:00002042); material: "saline water (ENVO:00002010), including plankton (ENVO:xxxxxxxx)" | depth 5 m
GGTGGTGGGCGCACCCGTCTGATTTACGGGTGTGAATTGGAATATTTCCCTTGATTTTTAGAAAGTTGTATGTATAATAGTATTCATGGATAAGGTTTACGGAGAGATTTTTAGTAAAGGTCACTATGTCTAAAAAAGATAGAAAGAACAAATTTGTCGGAGATTCCCCTGTATACGAAAGGAAGCCTATTTTACCAAAGAATGATAAGCAAAAGTCATATATTAATTCCATCAGGAATTTTAATATTATAGTTGGTACAGGTGTTGCAGGTTCTGGTAAATCAGCAATAGCAGCTTGGATAGCTATTGATATGTTGGACGATAATTCATCGCCTATCGAAAAAATAATAATTGCGCGCCCGAATCAAATAGAAGGTACAAGGTCTATTGGATTACTTCCCGGTACAAAAAACGAGAAGATGGAGCCGTGGGCAGCACCGGTCTCTAACGCAATTAAAGAACGCATTGGAAAACATAGATACGAAAGGTTACTAGAGCAAGAGAGGATAGAACTTTTACCTCTAGAGCATATAAAAGGCTTGACATTCAATAACGCCTTTGTTATAATAGATGAAGCTGAAGATATCGAATGGAGTGTGTTAAAAACACTACTACTTAGAACCGGATGGGACTCTAAGATTGTTATCAATGGTGATGTTAGACAGACGTCAATGAGGGCTACTAGTGGGCTAACTGTACTTACAGATTTTATAGGCCGTTACGATAATTTACCTATTATACATATTGACTTCCCTGATTGGTCTTACTGCGTGAGAAGCAAAGAATCCTCTCTTCTAGGAGAGTTATTTGAACACGAGAAGTTATAATCAAACCCTCTTCGGAGGGTTTTTTAGGCTAAAAATCTCTTGCATAAATACATAATTTTGTATAGAATTTTCATAAATAATAAGAGGAGAAAAAACTATTGTTAGTGACAAAACGAAACGGTTCTAAAGAGCCTTTTAATCACGCTAAATTAAGAAAATGGGTTACTTATGTTATTCGTAACTCTGAAGACCAAGTAGAAAAAGAGTACGAGTTACTTAGTAAAGTAATACCTCGTCTAATAGATGGAGTATCTACCACAGACATAAACGATACAATAATTCAAGTATGTCTAGACAAAGAGCAAGTAGAGTGGAGTAGAATAGCGGCTGAGGTGGAAAGAGCTAATATCTATAAAACACAGTCTAATACTCTAGGCATTATGCATCCAGAAGCTATAGATTTCTATGATTTTATGGAAATAATGTCGGACTTAGGCTATTGGAAACATTGGGTAGACGACGTAGCTCTTTTCGAGAAAAGAGAACTTATAAATGAATGGTACACGGAGCTTGAAGCTCTAGACTTAGAGTTCCCAACTGTAAAACAGTTCATTGATAAATACGCTATCAAAGAAAACGAAGAAGCTATAGAGACTCCTGCTCAAGCAGTATTAGGTATTGCAATATCCTTGCACGGAGTAACTGACTTAGCTTATAGAACCGCCAAGGCTGTAATGTTATCTAAGCTAAATCTTCCGACGCCAGTTAACACCGGATGTAGGGATGGTAACTTTGATACTATTTCATGCTCAGTAATTGAAGCAAATGATACTGTAGACTCATTAGAAGTAGCAGAACACTTAGCTTCTAAAATGACTTCTAAGAAAGCTGGAATTGGTATTACACTTAATACTCGCTCCAAGGGAGACCCCGTTAAAGAAGGCCGCATAGCTCATTTAGGTAAAGCACCTCTTTACAAATCAATTGAAGCTTCTGTTAAAAAGTTCACTCAGCTAGCTCGTGGTGGTTCAGCTACAATGACTTTGAAGTGTATTGACCCAGATATTGAGTCAATGCTACTTTGGAAAACCCAGCGTATAGACTTATCACAACGTATTGATAAAATAGATTATAGCTTTGCTTACAACGACGATTTTGTTAGAGCAGTTATAAACAACGACGACTGGTATTTATTCTCGATAGAGGAAGCCCCTGAGGTACATGAAGCCTTCCATAGGGAAGATTACATGGACTTTGTACAAGACGCATTACTAGACGGTAAGAAGCATATTAAAGTAAAAGCTTTAAAAGTTCTTATTGCTTTTATACAGGCACGTTGGGAGACTGGTAGAGTATACTGCATAAACCTGAGCCGTGCTAATGAACATACACCTTTTATGGATACGATTACCCAATCCAATTTATGCCTTGAAATCGCGCTTCCTACTAAAGGCTTTGTGGACATGCACGACATCTACAGAAATTACGTATCTGAAGGTGAAATTGCATATTGCTCACTAGCAGCTCTAAACGTAGCAAAAATCTCTAATGAAGAGTATTTTGAAATGGCTGACATTGCACTACGTACAGTAGAGGCAATGATGGTTAAAGCTTCTGAGTGTGCACTTACAGACTCCGTTAAGCATAATCTATTACGTAGACGTTCTGTAGGTATTGGAGTTACAGGATTAGCTTCTAGACTATACCAAGAAGGTTTAGACTACGACGGATCTAAAGAATCTTTAGATTTTGTTGAGAGCCTAGCGGAACTTCACTACTACTCCCTACTTAAAGCTAGTCAGGATATGGTTGAAGACGGTACTTGTCCTCCTGTAGAAGGCGTAGACTTAAATTGGCTACCTATCGATACTATGCACGGTTATAGATTCCCTACTATGGATTGGGAACTTAGACGCGGTAAGCCTAGAGGTCATTCAGTTCTAGTAGCGCTTATGCCTACAGAATCAAGCTCTGTATTTAGTAATGCTACAAACGGTATTTACCCTAGCAGACAGCGAGTAATCTATAAGAGCGCTAGACGTGGAAAAGTACAGTTTATCTCCAAACATTTCGTTGAAGGCACACACTTAAAAGCATGGGACGTGGACATGATTCCATACTACCAAGCTTTCCAGAACTACACAGACCAAGCTATTTCTTGTGACTATTACACAGACTTTACTAAGTATGACAACAAGAAAATACCTTTAATAGAGACTATTAATTGGTTTGTCAGACAAGCATTAGCTGGTATTAAAACAGCATATTACCAAAACTTCATTGATACAGAAAGTGAGGAAGTAATTGAACAAGAAGAGACGTGCGATAGTGGCGCGTGTAAATTATAAGGAGCACTAATGGATTCTAATGACTTTTTTATTGTAACAAAATTAGACTGTCCTTGGTGCGATAAAGCCAAGGAACTGCTAAATCGACATGGACTTACGTATACTGCAGTAGTGGTAAACAACAAACACGAGCTATGGTCTTATTTCCCTGAGGCATATACTGTGCCTCAGATAGTTGACCAAAGAGAGCAGCAGGTACACGTAGGTGGATACCAAGAACTAGAGAACTATCTAGGCATAGCACCTAAACGTAAGACTGTTTTTAACTTAAACAATACAGGACACGAAACCTCAGAATACCCATTATTCCTTGGGGACGACCTAGGTTTCGCTGACACTATTAACCGACCATACCCTATCCTAGATAAGCTATTCCAAGAGCAAATGGCACAGGTATGGAACGAGTTTGAAGTAGATATTACACAAGATAGACAGGACATGCTTAACGCCCCTAAACCTATAGTGGACTCTATGGTTAAAACAATACTGTGGCAGCACTTAGCTGACTCTATAGCCTCTAGGTCTATAACAGGTATTTTACTAGAAAACGTTTCCAACTCTGACTTAGAGAACTGGTACAATGCTGTGGCATTGTTCGAGTCTATCCATGCTAGAACATATTCACACATTATCAAGCAAACGTTCGTAGACCCTAACGACGCACTACGAGAAGGTTATAAAAACTTTGAAGTTATTCAGCGTTCAAACGTACTACGTAACGTATTTGATGATTTAGGTAACTTACCGCACGACGCTCCTAGGGAGGAAAGACGCGAAAAGCTATATGTAGCACTGGCAGCATTATACATGCTAGAAGCTGTAAACTTCATGTCAAGCTTCGCTATCACATTCGGCATTGCAGAACTTGGATTCTTCCAAGGTATTGCGCAGTTAGTAGTTCTTATTGCTAGAGACGAAATGCTACACGCTAAAGGTGGTATGCATATTCTTAGTATTGAGTTCAAGAATAACCCAGAAGCATATAAACGAGTTAAGCCTAAAATCGAAGAAGTGTTCAACGAAATACTAGAGCAAGAACGTCAATGGACTAACTATCTATTTTCTGAGGGTAGAGAAATCCTACGACTTAATGCTAATTTAGTATTTGACTACGTTAAGTTCCGCGCAGCTAAAGTAGCTAATACTCTAGATATTGAATTTGAAGCGCCTAAGGAAGACCCACTGCCTTATATGAGCAGATATTTAGACTCTTCTAAAGTACAAGTAGCGGCTCAAGAAATGCAACTTTCTTCTTACCTACTTAACTCTATAGATATGGCTAATTCAAATTACGACGAAATTTCAGCACTACTTAAAGAACAATTCTCACAATATTAAGGAGAGACTTTGAAAGTAGCAATTGTTGGAGGTAGGAGCTTTCGCTCTTACTTCCTCATGCAAGACGTGATGGATAGTATACACAAACAAACTCCCGTAACTAAGGTAATCTGTGGTGAAGCTATAGGTGCTGATAAGTTAGGTAAAAAGTGGGCTATCTATCGAGATATAGATGTACTATCAATTAGACCAAACTGGGATAAGTTTGGAGAAGGGCAGGACTAATACGAAACTGTGAAATGTTAGAAGAGTGTGATAAAGTAGTAGCCTTTTGGAACTTATTCAGCCCAGGCACTGCACACATGATAGACATTGCCAGAAGACAGAACAAACTATTACACGTAGAGGAATACAATGATTAAAGCAGTATTTGCAAGCGGTAAGAAAGGCGAATTCGGTAAGGGATGTACAATGCCGTGGCCTAGAAACTCCAGAGATATGGCTAACTTTAAGAAGTTAACACACAACACATTTACGGTAATGGGTAAAGACACAGCCAACTCGATACCCCTACCACTACCCTATAGAGTGCCTATCATAGTGTCCAGTACTCATAGCGATGAGTGGATAACTATAGACTATACTAAGCACGATGTACTAGAATATTTAAGACTATCTATAGAACAAGGCATAGATGCAACATATAGTATTATAGGCGGTACTAGCTTATTAACAGTAGAAAACTTAAAACGCTGTGATGAAATATATTACACAGAGTTTAAGGGGGAGTTCCCAGATGCTGATGTGTATTTAGACAAATCAGTTTTAAGTTGGATAGCCGAACAAGAAAAAGAAGTTTTAGATGACTGTGAAGACTTCACGCTATATAAGGTAACAAATGAAACAGTATAAAGATTTAATTACTCAAGTTTTAACAGGTGATAGAGTAGAAGACCGAACTGGTGTAGGCACTAGACGAGTATTCGGTACTCGAATGGAGTTTGACCTATCTGAAGGCTTTCCTGCTGTAACAGAGAAAGCCCTGGCTTGGAATGCAGTACGTTCAGAACTGATATGGTTTATGAGGGGCTCTACTAACGTGAACGAGTTGAGATATCTAACTCACGGCTCTACTACTTCTATAAAGAAAACTATCTGGGATGATAATTACAACAAGCAAGCAAAAGCACTAGGATACTCTAACGGTAACTTAGGCCCTATATACGGTAAGCAGTGGCGTTCTTTTAATGGTGTAGACCAGATGGAGAAGCTTATAGAAGGGTTAGTAAAAGACCCTTACGATAGACGACATATAGTCACAGCTTGGAATCCATCCGACCTAGATAAAATGGCTCTGCCACCTTGCCACCACACATTCCAGTGTTTTGTATCCAAGGACGGAAGACTATCATTAATGTGGCATCAGCGTTAACTTTGAGCGCCTTGTACAAGTAATTGTACCCGAAAAACTATCCTAAACGGGGAAACTCCTAATAAGTTAGGACAATCCCGTGCTAAGTTGTAGAAATAAAATATTTTATGGACTTCCATTCAAATTCTAGGTATACTATTTAATAGAGGTACAGAATTTGATGAAAGTAATTTACGCTATAATAAACGAACAGACAGAAAAATTTTACGTAGGATCCGCTTCTAGCTTTAGGGCTAGAATGTTAAGACACTTATCGGACTTACGAAACAACAAACACTGTAATGTATATTTGCAACGCGCTTACAACAAATACGGGGAGTCATCTTTTCATTTTGAAATTTTAGAAGAGCTATCCGAAAGTTGTAACCTATTTGAAAAAGAGAAGTATTGGATAGACTCTCTATCTCCGCAGTACAACATAGGGTCTGTTGGGGGTGGTGATAATCTTACCAAGCACCCCAACAGAGAGCAAATAATACAGAAAATACGATCCACTGTACTCAACAATATAGAAAATATGACAGCTGAGGAAAGAAAAGAAAAGTGGGGGATGCCTGGAGCCAAGAACCATAACTGGAAAGGTGGTATTAGTAGGAAGTTATGTCCTGTTTGTAAACAAAAAGAAATAGCGCCCATAAATAAAACCTGCTTATCTTGCAGAGAGAGGAGAGGGGAGAGCAACCCATTTTACGGCAAAAAACACTCCGAAGAAACAAGAAAAAAGCTCTCAGATAAAGCCAAGGGACGTATCCCTAGCAATGCTAGGAAGATCTCCGCTGAAGGCAGAGAGTTCCCTTCTCTAGCTGCTATGGCTAGAGAGTACGGTATAACTTCAGGAGCTGCTCATTACAGAGTAAATAGTGCCGCTAAAAAATGGGAAGATTTTTTCTACATAAATGCCTAACGACTATCTCGAAAGAGAGTAGGTCTTAAGTAAGACCGAAACGGATAGAGCCCCTTTGGGGTTGTGATATAGTCTGATCTGCAAGGTAACTTGCAGCTGGTTTAGTACCGGCAAGAGATTAACGACCTCTTGCGAACATAATGTCAATCGACGTTTTCTTGGGCTTGCCGTTCAACATAGCGTCTTACGCTCTATTGACACACATTATAGCTGAGTGTATAGGACTTAAGCCTGGTAAGCTTATTTTTACTGGTGGAGATACTCATATATACAACAACCACCTAGACCAGTGCGGTCAAGTGTTGCAAAATGAGTCATACCCATTACCTACATTAAAACTACCAAAAGCAGTAGGGAGTACGCCGTGGCAAAAGTTCTTAAATTATTGCCATTGTGTAGACCCCAAAGACATACAATTAGAAAACTATAAAAGCCATGGCAAAATAGAAGCCAGAATGGCAGTATAATAAAACCCGCCTTAGTGCGGGTTTTTTGTTATGTGTAAAAAATAATCTCTTGCAATTTATTTTTAGGCGTGTATAATTATTTTTATTTAGGAGAGACATATGAACCTACTGACCGTAGTAAACCAGTACAGCGGTACTGATGAAGAAATATTAGAACAGGTAAAGAATCATGAAGAGGTTCAGGGAAAGTTACTGTCTTCTGAAGTAATTACTATGTACTTGGTAAAACATAATTTATATAGTATATTTCTAAACTCCGATAACCCGCTATGTATAGCCACTATGCGAACAATATTTAGCTTAGGTGAGTTTAATTTTATACTATCACAGAGCAAGGGGCTTATGAATATATTTTATCTAGACTTGTTAATAGAAGCAGGAATTGCTACTTCAGCTTTAAAAGAGGACTTAATATCCGAAGCTAATCCGACTTCGACACCATATTACAACGTTAAACTAGAGGATATTATGGGCATATTACACCCTGACACTTGGAAGCTAGTATCAGACTCTATTATTAACAATAGAAGAGAAACTACTACTATTAGGATAAAAGTAAGTCCTGCAGTTACTACAGAATACGATTGTACTTACAAAATATCTGGCAGACTAGGAAACAGTGACGAATTTTTACCTATACCACAAAATACAAGAATGATTAATATACCTCTAGTAAAAAACGAGGATATATTCTTCGACATTACATTGCCTTTTGATAGGCTAGTCCAGCAGTTTAAGGTTGAAATAAAAGGGCCATGGGCCGGAAGCCTTACTAGCGTGGAATATATAGGAATAGTTAACTAATGAAAAAATTTTTAAACAATAAGTATATAGCGTATACGAAGGTCATTAATTTTATAGGTGATTTGTAATGGCATCGGTATTTCAAACAGACTTTTCAGAATATCCAGATGGCACGTTATTAAAAGACGTTGCTGGATGGACTGTTTATGGTCAATTCCCTGCTAATGTAAACGCTGCAAGGATAACAGGTGAGCAACTTGTCATAGATGCCACTGACAACACGGTGATGAGCTACAATGCTGGCTCAACGTCCATGTATTCAGAAGTTAGGATGAAGTACCAGTTTGCAGGAACGAATAGGGATGGTGGACCTGCTGTTCGCACAGATTCACGCTTGGACTGGATTTCAATACGTCTTCCGTCCGCCACAAGCATAAGCGTACTTGCTAGTAATAACGGGAGTAAATCCATACTTACAACTTACCCTGTTGGCGTGGCAGTAGACGACATTGTAAGGCTTGAAGTTGATGGTGATGCGAACACGCTTGAGGTATTTGTTAACGGTGTGAGCGCAGGAACTCCCGTCGATATATCAGGTGTTTCAAGTGGCACAAGCATTAACGCGGGTATGTACGGTAAAACATCAAATCCTTTTATTGATGACTTGGACCTTGGTACAACAGCTAGTGATTTAATTCAATTAGCACCAGAGACAAATAGAAAAGTTTACGCAACATTCGGGCCTACTTATAACTACACAATCAGCGGAACTTACGAGGGTGTAACTACGCCAACAGCTATCGAATATCGCGTTGAAGAATTTGTTAGTGGTGCAGTTGTAACAGATTGGACTACATTGGATGCAGCGCCATCGGCCGGCGCATTTTCTGGTGATGTTGATATACCGCGTGGCCCTTATTACAGAATACTTGTTCGCTATGCTAACTCAACATCAATACAAGCATCTTCATCAAGAATCGGGTTCGGATTGGTTATCGAGTTCGCGGGGCAGAGTAACACTGACATGCTTTGGAACAGCACGTTTAACGATACACCGCTTGATAACGTTGTTAAATTTAACGGCTCAGAATATCAGCAGCCAACAGATAGGGGCTGTATTTACGCAGGGCTTAACGCTATATCTCAGTCTCTTGGTTGTGTTGTGGCTGCATACGAAACCGCAGTAGGTTCAACCACTATTGAACAACATTTACCCGGCGGCGATAACTACGCAAACCGACAAGCAGTATTAACAGCGGTAGGCGGGAAGCTTAACGCGCTATGGTGGGGGCAAGGTGAGTCAAACGTAGGTAGTGCGCAAGCGACTTACGAAACGCGCCTTGGTGAGTTGCGCTCTGACATCCTGTCGCGCACAGGTCAAACTTCCGATACGCTACCGTTATTTATTGTTCAGTTAGGGCGTAACGTTGGCGGCACTGGTAATGACTCAGGCTGGCAAGGAATACGTAACGCACAGACAAATTACGCCAACGCTACGGCTGATGTGTATATCTCGCATCAATCTATGGATTTGCCTATGTCTGACGGGCTGCACAGAACAAGTCAAGGTTATGTGGCCGAAGCGCTTAGATTCTCAGATTCGTTTTTAGCGGCATTTAACGGTTCAGGCAACAGTGGTCGCGGCCCTATCCCAATATCGGCCACGTATAGTGGTAATGATGTAACTGTCACTCATAACTTGAATGGTAGCACAGGTCTAACAGTTCCGGCGCTTGCTGCAAGCTTGTATCAATTAACTAATGATGATTTCTCAACCGTATCAAATCCTACAAGTGTTTCATACGTTGCACCTGACAAGATTGTATTAACTTTTGCATCAATTCCTAGCGGCACTGTCAAGCTTAGAAGCCATCAAGGTCAAGATTTCGATGAAACTACATTCCCGACAGGTGATGAAACCCACGGCTCGCAGGCTGTTATGGTTGAGCCTGTTACGATTGAGTCTTTAGTTACAGAAGGTACGCCTCCTGTTACTGTAAGTATAACGCTCGATATCGGCGCACCAGAAGGGACTTATAAGACATATCTGATGGATGTTGACGACAATGAAGTGTTTAGCGGAAATGTTACCTACTCAGGTGGCTCTGCGACTATAACAGGTTTATCGGTATCGGCTGGTACATTCCTGCGCGGTTACGTTGATAGCGGTAACACAGTATCAAGTGAGGGTTGCGGAGTTAAAGGAGTAACAACATAATGCCTACCACAACGCTACCCCTAGCGGAATCGATAACCTTAAAACATAAAGGCGCTTTCACTATCGTTGATAGTGATATGCGCCAGGGTAAGGGTGACTTCACATTATCAGAAGACGGTAATAGTATTTATACTGTCAGGTACGCACAAAACTCAGATCAAGGTGAGCCGTACAAGTTGTTTAGAGCAGCTAAGTACGACTTACCTAATTCATATATCGTGCCGGAAGATTTCGCAAGCATACCGACAACTCTAAACCGCACTGACATCGGTCTTGATATGCTGGGCCTGTCAGAAGGCGCAGGGCAAGACCCAGTTGTAAGAACGTTTGAATATGCAGACCCTGATATAAGCAACATATATTTCATCATTCTTGGTTTGCATGAGAAAAACGGGAAGTTAATTGTTAATAATAACAATTATTACGCAGCTAACGGACTAAGACCTCAGACTACCTTTGTTTTCGACTCCAATAATCTGAATGCGGCAGCTACGGCACAAGACCCATCAACAACGGTTGAAGATGATTTCTCTATGAGAGATATCGGGAAGATGCTTGGCAATATGTCAAACGTGCCTACCGATTGGCAGTCGTTTTTTGGGGGCGAAATATTCTCAGGCGCAAACCAATCATCAATAACAACCAACTGGAGCGCAGGCCCAAGCTTGTTAGCATTTTCAACGGGCGAACTTGTTACAACTAGCGACCCTGATGATGTAGTAACATTTGGTTCTGAGCCTGTAATGTACTTCCCGAACGAGTCAATAGGGGCAGACGGAACGCCGCAAGCGTTTTACAATAGAAGTGTTTTCACTCCAACTGAAATAGCGCATATAAATAGCGCAAATTCATTTCTTTCCGATGTGTTAGGGACGAATACGGCTATTGAATTGTTATCTGGCGAAATATCTAAAAACGAGTGGTGGAATGACCAATCAAGGGTTATCACTCAGTTTATTGTTCCAAACACAAGAACACTAGCCGTACTTACCAATACATTAGGTACAACTAGGCAGCCATATTACACTGACGCACCCACTCAGCCTTACGAGTATCAAAAAGAATACAACGCAGGAATAACCACTGCTGTACTGGATGAGAATGGAAAGCCTGTACCAGAGTTAGACGAAAACGGGCAAATTCAGCCAGTACAGAAGGGTTTAATTTATAAGGCGCAGTCATGGATATATGATGAGGAATTGGGCGATTACACATTAACGCCACCTAGCGGAGGCGGCAGTGCGGCAATATACGATGATAAATACCTTTCCGTTTTATTATTTGATACACTTGACTTACAGAAAGTGAAAGATGGTGAGTTGTTAGGATATCAGGTTCAGCCGTATAAACAGCAATTGTTCAAGCAGCCTCTACCATTTACGACAGGAGATAAAATTCATGCAGTTCCACAATGCGGAGACTTTAAACAATCTACTGGAGAGTTGTTCTTATCGTATAGGAATGAGTACCAGTACAGCGCTTATAGCCTCTATCCGCTATTTAACACTTACGATGTGTCAGCTACAACAAGAAAAGAGGGTTCAAACATGAGTTTCAACGAATGGGATACGTTCAATCAGTGGAGCGTGTCGCAACCAACTTTACCCATTGTTGATGCAGGCCAAAACTCAACGGCTAATGTTGGTGACACTGTGGCACTATCTACGGCAACAGCTAGTAACTTTGACTCGCTGCTTTGGTCTTGTATAAGTGGTCAAAACCCAACATTTTCAAATGTATCAGCACTTAATCCAAGTGTACTTTTTAATGAGCCTGGCACTTATATTTTACGCCTTACAGCGACAAATGCCGATGGCAGCACCAGTGATGAGGTAGAGTTTACAATAAATGAGGAGGTTTTAGTGAATCAGCCGCCAACAGCAAACGCTGGGGCAGATCAAACAGTGGAAGCAGGTGCAACGGTAACACTAGACGGTACTGGATCAACTGATGGCGACGGAACGATTGTTAGCTATGCGTGGTCACAGTCGGTAGGTGATGTGGTTACACTAACAGGTGCCGCAACGGCAACACCTACATTTGATGCCCCAACTACCCCACAAAATCTTGAGTTCACACTAGTTGTAACAGATAATTTAGGTCTTAATTCCGAAGTATCTACAGTATCTGTGTTTGTTGAGGCAGCAGCACTACCTCCAGGTATTCCTCCTGTAGCAGACGCTGGACTTAATAAGATAGTTTCAAGTAATGATGAAGTTACATTAGATGGTTCTAATTCGGAACAAGGATCGGTTAGTATAGTCAGCTACTCTTGGAGCCAGTTACTTGGTACGCCTGTGATTATCCAAGACGCTAGTAAAGCTGTAGCTAAAGTAGTAATACCGGATATACAAGAAGCTGAAACTATGGCTTTTGAGCTTGTAGTTACAGACTCAGCAGGCCTTACTAGTAGCAAGATAGTTAAACTACAAGTAGCCGCTCAAAGACCTTTCTTTATAAACGCTACAAGAGACTACTCCACGGTGTCTGGAGACGGAACATGGAGAGGTAAAATAAGGCAAGGAGAAGTAGATAGTTTCACACTAACTATAGATCCTGCTTGGATCTCCCCTGAAAATATAGTAAGCTATACTATAGTTAATCCTGATGAGGTGGATATAATATATCACTCTAGACAGGAAAACATAATACAGGTTTACTTAACTTCAGAAACTGTAGGAAAACATGTTATAAGATTCGACTACGAAACACCTTCTAGGTCGGATAGGGTACTTGTTACTTTGACAGTATCTACATAAAAAGAGAGCTTCGGCTCTCTTTTTTATTATAAATCATTTGCTAATTTACTAATTTCAAAGTATAATACTTGTATTAAATAAATGAGGAAATAATTATGAAAATTGTAGCATTAAGCGATCTTCACTGTGAGTTCAGCTACCCTGATAATATAGAGGGTGATAAAGACGCCGTGCTAGTATTAGCAGGCGATATTTTCGTAGGTACTAAAGCTTTTAGAGAAGAGTACATACCTAAGTGGGCTTCTATGTTTAAGTACGTAATATATGTACTAGGAAACCATGAATACTACAGGCACAACATAGACACTCTTCCGAATAAGATCAGAAACAAGATCAAAGAACTAGAGCTAGACAACGTATTTCTATTAGACGAAGACGTAGTAGAACTAGATGGAATACAGTTTGTTGGTACTACTCTGTGGACTAGTTTAAATAGTGGAGATCCAGTAGCTAAAATAGTAGCTAAATTTAAAATGAACGATTTTTATCAGATAAGAGCAGGAGCTAAGTATCGTAAACTAGATATCCTAGACTGGACGAGCATGCATTACTCAGCTATGCTTTTCTTAGAGTCTATAGATTACTCTAAGCCTACAGTAGTAGTAACTCACCACTCCCCTCACGAAATGGGGATAGACAAGACCAGATACAAAAACGAAGATTTAAGTCATGCTTATTATACAGACTTAACTCAGTTTATTTTAGACAAAAAGCCGCTTATGTGGATATTTGGACATACGCATAAGTATGTTAAAGAAACTGTAGGCGACACACTATTGTACTCTAATCCTAGAGGTTATGTATCTGACAAGTTTAATTATGAGACAGAAGGTTATAACCCTTCAAACTTTGTAGAGGTATAACATGGCATTTTTTGCGTTTTTAGCAATAGTATTATTTTTAATCGCTTTCGTAAAAAGCGAAAACGAACTTTGTACCCGCTGTAGTAGAACTAGACACCAGCACGACAATCCCGCTACTGGGGCTTGCTGGCACTTTACTAAGGAAACTAAATAAATGAAGACAAGAGAAACAGTAGGTTGGGGAATTGCCCTCACAACAGCTTTATGCTTTGCGTTTTATCAGAGCACTGGACTTAAATGTGAAATCCAAGAAGGGGATAAGGTATTTAACTCTGCAACACAAAAGCACGGCACGGTACGCCATTTAGACGGCAAAACATGCCGAGTAGGTGTAATGTATAATGATAACAGCGTTTCTCAGCAATTCAGTGAGAACGGTGGGATTTCTTACACGGTCGATTATTGGACACTTAACAAAACGCGATAAAAAATCGCTTGCTCGACAACTTATTTCCACGTATAATATACGCATAAATTAACAAAAGGAAACAAAAAAGATGGCTAAACAAAAATCACGTAAAGGTAAAGGTTCTTACGCAGCATACGCAACAGAAGACCGTATGCAGAAAAATCGAGTTCGCAAACTAAAGCGTCACTTGAAAGCGCATCCTAACGACGAGCAAGCTTTTAAAGCTCCTGCGGTAGGTACTAAGCGCAAACCTGCGGGTAAAAACGGACACCCAGCTCAAAAGTTTTACTCATACGACGGAGCAGGTCGCAAAACACTAATGCCGTCATTCACCCCAGTATTTGCTAAGGAGGCAAAATAATGCAGAACGAACTAACTCGCGCTCTAACAGAACAGCTACAAGCTAATCACCAACGCGCCGTGGAAGCACAAAACCTTTACGGTCAGCTAATTAACTGGCGTCCGAAAGTACTCGATAACCCAGCGCATAAGCGTAAGGTATTGTCGGGATATGCAAAAATCCGCGGCTTTATTGCACGCTCTCTATGAGCAAGGTAATAGACGAAATCGTAGCTATGCTCAAAAACGAGCATAGCTCATTCTACGCTGTAAACGATAAAACCATTAAGGGAAATGGTATAGTTATTGAGGATTTGGGGAACGTAGCTCCTCCAATTATATGGTTTACGTCTATAGCAAAAGTAACGATTAAGGGTTCAAGAGTAAATACAACTACAAAGGACTTGAAAAATCTAGAAAAAGCCGCAAAGCGGTGGTATGCTGAGGCAGGCATTAGTAGCTATCAATAGTCTAATTTTACTACTTTAGTGTAAATTTCTAAAAAGAGTTTGACATTTGTAAGGGGTTTGGTATAATGAATATATTCTGGTTAGATACAGATTTAGAAAAGTGCGCTCAGTATCATTGCGATAAGCATGTCGTAAAGATGCCCCTAGAGTACGCTCAAATTTTATCTGTGGCAGCCGGAGAAAGAAATATTCAAACCTCCTACAAACCAACTCATGTAAACCACCCCTGCACTCGGTGGGCTTGTAAAACAGGCGGAAACTATACACTATTGTACGACCTTGCAGTAGCAGTAGGTAAAGAGTACTCTTTCCGATATGGACGAATCCATAAGAGCACCACGTTTATTTTAGAAGAACTACCACGAATCCTAGATCCTTCAGAGTTAGTAATTAGAACCCCTTTACCTAATTGCACAACTCTGAAGGATTATTACCCCCAGTTAAACTTAGTAGACAAATACAGATTATTTTACATGCGAGATAAAGCGAAAAGCTTCGATCTTGTATGGACTAACAGAGAGAGGCCATTCTTTATGGGCGACAGATTCTATCAGCAACAACTAGAAACTATAGGTACATGCCCTGGGCATTCTAAAGAAAAGAAGCCTAAAAGACTAACCAAAAAAGAAATAGCAGAAAATCTAGGCTGCCCAGCAATGGAGAAGCTAACTGTTACCGATTTAGAAAAAGCCTCGGATATAAAAGTAGGAGAGTATTCTATTCCTACAGGTCGCTTAAAAAAGCCTTATATAGATGTATGTTTAGAGCATTTAGATAGTTCTATAGACTGGGGCAAGATGACAGTGAAAGAACTTACTGAGGTATTAAATAAATTTAAAAAGTAATTGCCAAACAGCTTATTTCAACGTATAATATATACATATTAAGAAATGAGGAAAGAAATGAAATTTCAAAATGAAAAGTTTCAATTTACTGTAGAAAGGCAGGTAGACGGCACTTACCGTATTTTAACAAAAAGATTAGTACCTAAGAAGCTTTTTGGTTTTATTATTGCACCTGCTGGGGAAGTGGGACAACTAATAATTAGTGAATACGATACTCAACTAGAGAGCTTACATAGACACGAAAAGTTCTCTATAAAAGAAATTTTAGCTTTACTAGCTAAAGAAAACGCAAAACCTGTTGATGAAGACGGTTTAACCCCTGAAGAAATAAAAAACAAACTGGAGAACCTTAATGTTAAAAAGTTTTCAGAAATCAATGATTATTGAGTCAGCTTCAGGGCAGGCTGCCCGTAATAGAGCTTTGGAAGAAAAAGCTTTAAACTATTTGTCCTCTAATGATATTACTTTGCGTGATATGTTAGATGTAGCAGACGCTGTTGAAGATGTATTAGTACCTAGACATGCGTATAGTATGAAATTAGTACTAGACTACAGCCCTGGTGAAGTAGTTACGCTAAAGTCCGCGCTTAACTATGAACACATTGAAACTAATATGTCGGAAAAGGTGGTAAACCTACCTCAAGCTAACGAGGTACGTAATCTGTTCCTAGAATTAAAAGGGCTAGCATTCATTGCGTAAGCCTAGTGAGACAAAAATCAAGTCTTTAGCAAGTAGGCAAGGCTGCGTATTCGTCCACGAGTCTAGCATAACGCATTTAGAATTACGTGAGCTTTGTGAAAAGCTCTACATTGAGGGGTTTTTCTCAGATAGAGAAAAGTCCCACAACCAGTTAAAGTATGTTTACGGTTGTAAAAATTAAAAAATGACTTGATAAATTACTAAAAAAGTCATATAATATACAAATATTATCAAGAAGCGGGTATAGTTCAACTGGACAGAGCAACTGCCTTCTAAGCAGTGAGTTGGGGGTTCGAGTCCCTCTACCTGCGCCAAATAAATTAAAAATGTATTTGCTAAACGTTTGTTATAATATGTTTTAGAAATCTAGCAGTTAGTACATAAAGCAATAGCGTGCGAACGTCGCCTCAATGCGAGGTTTAAGACCGACTAGTACTAATGTGGCAAAGTAGACGCGACAGGTTCTACAAAAGACTTCTGCCAAGTCAGGAGCGTTTGGGTGTGGAGCATAACTGGTACATGCGGTAGCCTGTTAAGCTAAAGATAGTTGGTTCGAGTCCAACCACACCCGCCAAATTTAGGAGCTATCGTATAATGGCTGATTATGACGCGTTGTCTGCGCGAAGATCGGGGTTCAATTCCCCGTAGCTCCGCCAAATTAATCAAACTAGGAGCATATATGCTAACGTATAACGAGACTATTGAGCTATTAGCCAAACGTAGATACCAAAAACTTATGTCTGGGTCTAACGAACTTACCTTAGCAACAGAATGTGAAATGGCTAATACAATATTCCAAGTAGATTCTGCGTTCGAAGATGTAAACGCTATGTTTGATAAACTTTACAATTCAGCCGATGTCTAATGGCGGGACACTAGGTTTTCACCCTAGACGCAGTGTTGCGTAAGCGGGTTCGATTCCCGTCGGCTGAACCAATTAAAATTATTATGAATGAAAAAATAAAAAGCACACTTTTAAAATTAGAAAATCAGGGTCTATTAAACGGAAACTTTAAAATAGATGAGCAGCTAATTCAAGCGTATAGAAAAGTTTATGGTAAAGGAACCTTAAAATCAAAAGGTGAAAACTTCTTAGCTGATAGGTTAGCAGCTTTAAACTTGTTAAAGTATAAACATAACAAGTTTAAAGCATCGGATATAAAAGAGGGTTTTATATACGTTATATCAAACCCTTCATGGGAATATGTAAAAATAGGAAGAACTATAGATGCTAGAAAAAGGCTAGCACAAATGCAAACGTATAGCCCACTTAGGGATTTTAAAATAGAGCATTATGTATTTTCCCAAGATATTAATTTATTAGAGTATAAGGTACATAAGTATTTGGAAAACAGTCAAGTTAATGGTGAGTGGTTCAATGTACCTGCTTCAGTAGCCATAAAGACAATTAAAACAATAATGGGTCGCTAATTCAATTGGTTAGAATATCCGCCTTTTAACCGGAAGGTTCCGAGTTCGAGTCTCGGGCGGCCCACCAATTATAGTGGTATAGCTCAGCTGGCAGAGCACCCGACCGATAATCGGGAGGTCACAGGTTCGATGCCTGTTACCACTACCATTTACAAGCGCATATTAGCATGTTCGGTACGTCTGTTGGCTTCTGTGTGCTTCTAAATGGTTACTTACAGCAAATACTATTTTCTTACCAACATCAAGAAACGGACGTTTAAGAAGCGTCGGCAATAGTAACCAGCTTTACCTTAGGTCTATAGCTCAGAGGCAGAGTGCTGCTCTTACAAAGCAGAGGACGGGATCTCGGAATTCCCTAGACCTACCAGATTTCGGGGGATTAGCTCAGTTGGAAGAGCGATTGCTTTGCAAGCAATAGGTCGCTGGTTCGATCCCAGTATCCTCCACCAGTTACGTATAGAACAGTACGCCAATATTTAGAGCGGCCGGGCACGGTGGTATGTGAGTTAAAATCTCACCTGTTGTAATCTATACGAGGGAAGAAGCTCAATAGGCTGAGCACTTCGGCGGAAGAGGTTGCAGGTTCAAGTCCTGTCTTCCCGATCACTTTCAAAGGCTGCTAACAGCAACTTTACTATTATTCAACTGCTAATTGAAACCAAAGTAAATGCAGCCTGATTTATTCAATTCAACTAAAGGTACACTAACAATGTGGAGCAAGTTTTTTGCAGATAAATTAGAAACTAAATTAGACAGTATAATGGCTAACGAATTAGCCAAGACTGCTGAGATAAGTCTAGAAAAAGAGCTAGAGCAAGCCAAGAGCGAAGCCTTACAAAAGATAGTTAAAGATAGAGTACTAAAAAACTTATCAAAACACTTCAATACTGAAGTGTATGAGCAAACGGAAAAAGCTATAGAGCTATTTAACTCTACATTGCGAGAAGCACCAGTAGACAGAGAAGATCTAGAAGAAACTAGAAAACTTATATTTAATAAAGTTCTAAAATTATATCCAAAAGCTAGCACAAACTATAGCCACCACTACGGATACAGTTTCGTAATGCCCGAAATAACAACAACGCTGATTGCAAATGGCATTACTAACAAAATTATTGCAGAGATAGCTGAGATGGATTAGCGCAGGTTTGAAGCACCTGAGAGGTTGGGATCGTTACCCACTCTCTGCACCAAGTTTACTAGGAACAACGAAAGTTGATGTTTGGGTAAAATGCGGGCTCGACTCCCGCCCTAGTTTTTAAATTACTTGCAAAACAGCTTATTTCAACGTATAATATATACATATTAAGAAATGAGGA
>CEOL01008788.1_pt1 | contig 19124 bp, 21 predicted proteins | sample 530381 | NCBI WGS metagenome assembly CEOL01 (sample SAMEA2620014, study PRJEB7988) | marine metagenome | biome: marine biome (ENVO:00000447); feature: surface water layer (ENVO:00002042); material: "saline water (ENVO:00002010), including plankton (ENVO:xxxxxxxx)" | depth 5 m
AACCCTAGAAAAGCATATGAACGAGAAAAGTATTATGTAGAATCTCCTACATCTATTGATTTTACTTCATATAAAACTATTAAACGTTTATTAGATATTGTTTTAAATATTGCATTAGATGACCACAAAGATCCTAGATTATTTTTTGCAAATATAACTCCTGAAACTGCTAGTATATTTGCCACATTAGTTATGACTAATGTTAAAAAAATGAATTTAGGTTCTGAAAATTCAACAGTAAAAAATACTAAAGCCGCTAAAAAAGTAGAAGAAATAATTAGACTATTACAAACAGCAAAAATTAAAATTGATAAAAGAACAGGTAAAAAAAGATTAGAGATAAAAGATGAAAAATTTACTAAAGAAATAACAGATTTTACAAAAGAAGCATTTCATATAACTAGAGTTTTAAATGCCCCTTATAACACACCAAGTACTGTTGAAGAATTAATAAAATTAATACAAGCTAAATATAAAATTGATAATTCAGATATAATAAATGATTTAAATCCTTTAATTGTATTAGGTAAAAATACTATTAATGAATACGAAGAAATATATATAAATACTCCACAGCATAAAATATTAGAACAATATCATTCTATTGGTGATGATTTAATGGCTGAATATTATGCAGGAGAACAATTAGTACCAACTTTACAAAATTTTGAAGCTCTTTCTAAAATGATAATTCTTCAATCTTTATATCAAGTGTCAGGTAATGAAGGTTTGATTACAGAAGAATATCTTGATAGCCAAACAGACATTGTTACTAAACTAATTAATAGTAAAAACAATAATAAATTTTTATCTAGATTAGAAATAAAAGAAGGAGGAGAAATATCTTTAGATGAAAGAACTTCTCAAAAAGATTTAACTCAAAAAGATTTAGAATTTTTAAGATCATCTTTTGATAGGTTAACAGATGAACAAAAAATTGCTTTAGCAGTTGTTGCTTATAAGCAATTCGGAACTAAAACTAGTGCTTGGGGAGGAAACTGGATTACATTTTTAGATTTAAAAACTTCTAAAAAAATAAATGCTAACAATAATAAAGCTGTAAAACTATTATCTGAAACTGATTGGGTAAATAATATAGGTTTAGCTATAGAAGCAAGCTTAAAACTTGATTTAAGTACCAAAGAAGCTGAAAGTTATGTATTCTGGTTAGGTTTTGAAGAAAGAAAAGAAAGAGAAGAAGAGAAAAAGAAAACTGTTTCTTCTAGCAAACTAAGAGGCAGTAATACAGGTTCTTTACAAGACCAAGCTACAAAACGAATTGAGGAAGTTATTCCTCCATCTGCTAAAAAACATTTAGAAAAAGAACGAGTTAAAACAAGAATAGCTACTCAATTTATAGGAGATGGTGTTGAAAACTCTTCTACCGATAAATTCAGAGAAATGTATGAAAAGCTTTATTTTGAAAAGCTTAGACAAGGAGTTGCTAATACAGGAAAATATACAGCTAAAGATATTATATATGTATCTTCTAATGGAAGAAGAAAGAATAGAGTTGATCCTGTTATTAATGGAGAGTTGCAGGGAGTATATAAGAATATAGACAAGGCAATAAAAGCTGGTGCTACAATTGTAATGGACACTTTAGAATATTTAAAGAAAACTAAAAGTTATAATATCGGAGAAGCAGCATTAGCAAAATATTTAGAATCAAAAGGGTATAGTAGAGTAGGAGAAACTGGCGAATGGAAACCAGGAACAAAACAAACTACACAAGAAACTGCACAAGAAAAAACAAAAACATTTACTGCATCAGAATTAATTGCTGATCAAAAATTAAAATTAATTGCTAGCACAATGAAAGAATTAAATCCTCTTGTAAAAGAAAGAGGAACTCATAGTGCAAATGAGCCAGCAATTGCAACTGATAATAAAGGCTCTATAAATGTAACGATTAATCCAAGAACTATTTCAGCAGATTTTGTTAATAATAAAACTGACGGAATAACATTTGATACAGCTTCTGATTACGGAAAATATTCTATCGAGAAAGCTAAATTAGAAGCTGAAGGTATGGAAGAAGCAGCTGCTAAAAAAGCAGCATTAAAAAATATAAACTATAAAGATAGATCAGGAAACAAAGGTGCTACTTACTCTTTATTAAGAGCTTCTATATTAGATAGTCAATCTGATCAAATAAAAATAGCAGAACAATTAGAGTCTGAAGGAGCTGATAGAATTGATATATATGAAGCAACAGGCTTATATAGATGGGGAGTAGATGGCAATTGGAGATATGAGATTGATTCATCTAAAGCAAAATTAACTCTTAATGATAATTGGTTTACAAATAAATTTCTTAAAATAGGTTTAGATCCAAATAATGCAAAGATTTTATTAAGTCAAAGAAATCCTTTACCTTTAAAAGATGTTTTAGATTATCCAGAGCTATATAAAATAATGCCAGAAATAGCTGATTTAAAAGTATCTTTTATTTCTAGTGATACATTACCAGGATCTGAAGCGGTTGGAAGTTTTAATCGTAGAACATTTCAAGAAAAACTTATTGAATCTGAGTATGATATATTAATTGCAGTAAACAGAAGTGAACAAGAACTTCTTGGAACATTACTACATGAAATACAGCATGGTATTCAACATTTAAGTGACACTCAAAGTGGTACAAATATTCAGAAGCAACAAAATATTCAAAAAAGAAAAACAAGAGTAAGAATAGATATGTTAGCTAATAAGTTAATAGATAAATATGGAGATGAAGATAATCGAAATGATTATTATAATACAACAGAACTAGCTCAATTTGATATTATTGTTAATATGGGAGATAATGCTGATATTATTGGTGATTCATTATTTAAAGAATATGAACAGCAGTTAAGAGTTTATGATTCATATGGAAATAATTTATATTTAAACGAAAAAGCAAGAGAAGGATATTATTCTAATCCTGGTGAAATAGAAGCTAGAATTGCTCAGTTAAGAGTTGGCATGAGCAAAAGACAAAAACAAAAAGAATATCCGTGGGAAACTGCTGCTACACAATTACGAGATATGGGATTGTTAAAAACAGGTATTACATTAGATGAATACTTAGAAAGCAATAAAACTTTAGAAGATAATCGTTATGAATTAATGATGAAGCATGAAGCATCTGATGCAAGTATTTCAGTAGAAAAAGATGCTAGACTTGAATTAAAAGAACATGAAGCTTTAAATAGTTCTTTTTCTGTGGAACAAGTATCTCCACCTAAATTAATAAAAGCATTTAAAAAAGCTGGAATTAATATACCAGAACAAGGATCACGTTTACATTACAATACAATTCATAATGCATTTATGATGAAACATAGAGACACTATGATGTCTTTACCTAAGTTTCCTTCTTCCGAACCTTATTATGAATCGTCAGCACAAAAAGCATCTGATGTAATTAAGTCTATACCTAGTGATATAAGTAGTTTACCTGGAGAAATACAGGCGTTTATATATAAAAACTACGATAAGCTTGGACCAGAAATATTACCTTCATTAAGTAGTATAGAATCTCAAAACTATTTAGAAGCAGTTGATTTAATATTTGATATTAAAAATAAAAATGATTTGCATTATGATTTAATTGATTCATTAGTTGAATACAATGCTTATATCGAAACTATTTCTAATGTATCTGAAGATAAAGCTCCTTCTATATTTTTACAAACAACAAGACAGAACTATGGAATTAATGAATATGAAGCTATGGAATATTTAGTTTCATCTATGGCTGATTTAGAACTAGAAGGTTTTGATTTATCTTTAAATGATATTATAGGTACTCCAGGTAGACAGTATTTAGCTGTAGAAAAAATTAAAGAATCAGAAAACTTTGAGCTTCTTGGTAAGGTTAAAAAAGCTATACGTTTAGTTAATGGTGTTCCTACAAAATTTGGATTAAACAACGGGACTATAGAGCAAGTTAAACAACCAACTGAAATATCATATTCATTAGCTTACTTTCCAAAGTTATTAGATACAGCAAGTACAATGATGCCAGCTGATCGTAAATATTCTACACAAGAAATGAGAGATGCTTTGTTGTTTGGAACAAGACAAAGCAAAGAAATTATTAGACTGGGTAGAATGTTTGCTAGAAAGTTACTTCGTGATACAGGATCTGAAGTAGCTATAGTAGATGGTAAAAAAATAAAAAGAACTGCAGAAAGTGATCGAAGAGGCAAACAATTAAGAGAAGCACTTTCTATATTTTTAGAACATTTTGATCCTAAAAATCCTGATAATGATAGTTGGAGAGATGTTCCAGTAATAGAAAAAGACAAAGCAATAGCTGCATTAGAAACAATGGGACAAGATGAAACTTTCCAAGAAATTGCTGCTAAAGAATTTAATACTGTAGGGGAAATATTTGATTCATGGACTTTCTGGACATATAAAAATGCTCCACATTTATTAAATGTTACCAATCCTCTTAAACTATATTCAGAATTAAATGATATATTAGAATCTCAATATAACAATTTAACAAATACAAGTTCATACATTGGAGAACTATGGTTTGCTAAAAGATCTAATTATGTACCTCACTTTTATGAAAGACAGGCTCAGAAATATGAATCAAAAAATCAACGTGAAAGAGCTAAACAAGAACAAGGAAGAAAATATAATACATATAATGATGCTTGGAATGAAGCAGGTTTAATTCCTGAGACATTAGATTTTGGAGATTTAATAAACAAATACTCTTTTGAGACAGCCTCAGTTGCAAGAAATAGACTTTCTGTAAGTGCAATGGCTCAAGTATCTGATGAGGATATGTTACCTATGATGCTTGTAGAAGGCATTGAAACTATGGGTGTTTTAACTAATGAAGCTGCTCATGTAATAGCTAATAGATTAGAAAAAGGAATGTCTTTCTTAAAACCTGACTTTAAATTTAAAACTCCTAGAAATATAAGTGGCTTTGAAAGATTGTCTTTAATGACTAAAGAAATAAATCCAGCAGAGCTAGGATATGAAGTTATTGATACACAATATAAAAGTCTTAAAACAGTTTGGGTTAAGAAAGGTGAACCTAAACAATTAATGAATCATATTTTTGCGGACCAAAAAGAATTTTCACATCCATTTGCTGAAAAAGCTTTTCAATCTATGTTGGCAATTAACCATACAGCTAAAGCTTTTTCAATTGGATTATCTCTCTTCCATCCATTTGCATTAATAGAATCTCTTATAGCTATTGATGGTCTTCAAGGTCTAGATATGAAAAATAGATACCCTGTAAATCATTTCTTTGACCCATTCAGAACATTTAAAAAATTAAAAGAAGAGTATAATAAAACAATTGGCAAACCAGACTACGCTACTGAATGGGTTAATGCTGGACTTAATTTTGATTTAGGTAAATCCGCTGATATTGATTACGCACAAGTTAATGAAGGTTTATTAAATCTTGGTAAAAGAATGGAACGAAGTAGTGTACTTCCATTTGTAGGTTTAGGAAAAGGATTTAAAGGTATTGCAAAATTAAAATGGGGTGCTGATAGATTATTGTGGGAAGTAATGTTACCTGCAATGAAAATGTATTCTGCAAATAGATTATTTGCAGTTGAATTTGCAAGACAAGAAAAATTAACAGGAACTGGAACTGTAAATGTACAAAAGTTAAGAGAAGATATTTCTGCTTATGTAAATGATGCTTTTGGTGGTCAAGAGTGGGAACAATATTTATGGGCTAATCCTCGTACTAGAAAATGGCTACATTTATTTATGTTCGCTCCTGACTGGACATTATCTGCATTAAATATATCTGGTGTTACTCATATATCTCCAATACAAAAAGCATTAGGAAGTCCAACTAGTGAGTTACACGCAAGAAATAGACTTACTAGATACTGGGGTGCATTTGCTGCTATTGTTTTATTAGGTATTCCTAATTTATTCCAAGCTATTATATATGGAGTTGCTAAAGCTACTGGTGATGATGATGATGAGTTAGCTTGGAATACATTTGGTAATGAAGTTGGTCATAGATTGCAGGTAGATATTACTCCAATTACTGATGCGTTAGGACAAAAATATGGCAAAACTAGACAAAGAAGAATCTATTTAGCATGGGGTAAGCAAGCATATGAGGTATTTGGCTCAAAAGGGTGGCTTAGAGACCCTGTAGGAACTGCGACAGGTAAATCATCGATTGCAGTTAAAACTGTCTTAGAACAAGGATTTGGGATAGTTAAGCCTGGTTGGAATGTAGCATGGGCTGATCATGGTTTTCTTGAATCTTTGATGGGAGTAGATGGAAACTTCTGGGATGGTAGAGTATCAGCTATTGTTAAAAAGTTTGTTCCTTTATCTTTAATGCCAGTTATAGATGGTATGGCTGATCCATTTAAAGCTAAGCCTACGGCTTTCTTTGCTCCTACTAAATTAGGCATGAACTCATATACTGCTACTAGAGAAATTGGTTCTGTAATGAGAATATATGCAGAAGGTGGTATGAAAGCTAATTTCAAAGGTATTGTTAATAAAGCTAAGTTAGAGGATTTAGTTTCTGAGATAGTAGATGCTGCTGAAAAAAATGGATATGATCCTAAAACAATATTCTCACAAGGTGTATCTTCTGCTAGATCTTTTTACTATGCAAAATTCTTTAATGCTATGGAAAAGAATGATGAAAGTAAAATGATTGAGATGGCTGGATACCTACAAAGACTAGAAGCATCTAGAAAACAATTTGCTCAATCAGTAGAAAGAAGACTTGACACACAAGGTAAAAAATTCGATGGTGAAGCTAGAGTCAAGTTTAATAAAGCTTGGTTTGGTGCATTCAAAAAGGCTGCACAAACAAATAAAAGGAGCTAAAATATGGAAAGAATAGATATACTAGAATCAAATCTAAGTAAATTTCCTGATCTTCCAACACTTACACTTGCAAAAAAAATATACAAAGAACATCCAGAGCATTTCAATAATATAGAAAGTGTTAGAAATGCTGTTCGATATAGAAGAGGTAACATTGGAGAAGCAGCTAGGAAAACACTTGTTAACAAAACTCATAAAAGAAAGCCAGGTAAAGCTGGTTTTAAAATAGAATTACCTGATAGTATTGCAGAACCATTTAAAGACTTTAAATTACCACAAGGTAAAACATTAGTAATGTCTGATGTTCATATTCCATACCATGATATGAAAGCTGTTGAAGCTTGTCTTGAGTATGCTGATAAATATAACCCTGACAGTATATTATTCAATGGTGATATTGCAGACTTTTATTCTATATCTAGATGGGAAAAGAATCCTGAAGAAAGAAATCTTTCTAGAGAACTAATGTTATGTAGGCAGTTTCTTTCTCATATGAGAGAACGTTTTCCTAAAACAAGAATACTATACAAAATAGGTAATCACGAAGAGCGTTGGGAAAAATATATGTGGCTCAAAGCTCCTGAACTTTCTGGTGTATCTGACTTTCAAATATACGATATATTAGATTTTGCTAAATATGGTATTGAAGAAATCAAAGGTAAACAAAAAATAAAAGGTGGCAAACATCTTACAATTATACATGGACATGAAATTTTTGGGGCTAATGCTCCTGTAAATTTTGCTAGAACTTTACAGACTAATTTAGGCGTTTGTACCATAGCTGGTCATAGGCATCAAACATCTGAACACGCCTTTAAAAACGCAGATAATAAGCACACACATTGTTGGTCCTTAGGTTGTTTATGTGATATGCAACCAGAGTATGCTGTATTTAATAAATGGAATCATGGATTTGCTACAATAGAATTATGTGGTAATGTATTCAATGTCGATAACAAAAGGATTATTGACGGAGAAATATATTAATGAAACATATTGAGCCTCATAGTAAATTTGGTGCAAATATTAGAAAAGTTATTAATATGTGCGTCTGTTGCCAAGATCAGTATCAAGCTGGTATGGTTCCTTTAGGCTCTGCTAACTTTAAATATATATGTCCTGATTGCAATTTTGTTACCTTTGGATATGAACCAGATAGAAATGAAGATACAGGAAATATACATTGTCCAGATTGTAAATCAGAAAATGCTGCATGGATAATGAAAGAACTTATTGAAGGAGAATTAGTCAAAGGCGGCTTTGGTATTTGTCCTAAATGTACTGGTAAATTAAGAAGTGATAGAATGGCTCTTATTGAAGTACTTGATGGTACAGAAACTAGAACAGGCAAAATTTATTTTGTAAAAACTCCTCCATTCCTACAAGAATATTTCGATCAAGGTGAACGAATTGTTAATATAGAGAAATCGTCATGCGAAAAAATTGGGTTGGGAAAGAAGTCAAAGTAATTTGGTTAGATATTACTGCAGATGTTCATACTACAGATGCAATAAAACCTGAAGTCTCTACTACTCTTGGATACGTTGAGTATCAAGATAAAACTTTTATAAGAATATTAACAACAAGATATACTGTATTAGATATAGCTGATAAAATTGCTATACCAATTGGGTGTATTAAAAAGATAGAGGAAATATAATTGAAGGTTTTAGTTGCTTGTGAATACAGCGGAACTGTAAGAGATTCTTTTTCTAATCTTGGTCACGATGCTTGGTCATGCGATCTACTTGAAACTGATGTTCCTGGTAATCATTATAAAGGTAATGTTATAGATATTATAAACGATGGATGGGACTTAATGATAGCTCATCCACCATGTACATACCTTACTAATTCAGGAGTTTGTCATTTACATAAAGATCCAAGAAGATGGATTGATTTGTTTGATGCTGCTGACTTTTTTAAATCTTTATTAAATGCAAATATACCAAAGATAGCTATTGAGAATCCTATCATGCATAAATATGGTAAAAAACTTATTGGAGTAAATCAATCACAAGTTATTCAACCTTGGATGTTTGGTCATACAGAACAAAAAGCAACTTGTTTATGGTTAAAAAATTTACCATTGTTAAATGAAACAAATAATGTTAAAGACAAAATGATGTTATTAAGTAAAAAAGAAAGACAACGTTTATATCATTTACCATCTTCTAAAGATAGATGGAAAATTAGATCTATTACTTTTAAAGGTATAGCAAATGCTATGGCAGAACAATGGGGTAAAAATATAACTAAGGAGGCAATGCAATGGAAATAAAGTTTACACAAGGTAATCAATCAATGACATTAAAAACTGATGGTGAGTCAATAGGAGACGCTATTGAATTAGCACAAAAAGTTATTGGCTGGGCATTTGAACAGGTAATTGAATTACAATTAGTTGAAGAAGAAGATAATAATATTTACTGCGAAGGAATTGAACCTTCAGAAGAACGAGAAATTGATGGGCTGTAATGATTAATGATCAAGATAAAATAATGATTTATGTTATATTAGGTATAACAACTTTATGTGCATTAGTTGATATAATCTTAAATTAAGAAAGGAGAATATAACTTTTTTTAAACGACATAGTTGATAACTAAGAGGGAGCTTACGCTCCCTTTTTTTATTTGTCCAACTTAATTACTTTAACGTAAGTTGCACCTCTGTAGTTAAGAGTCACTTCCATGTCAATCTCCCATGTTAGTGCGTTCCTTCACTCACTATGAGTTACTTCCGACCCAAAGGTTGAACGATCTTATTAATACCAATATATGAATATCAATTTCATGTAAAGTTTATAAGCATCTTACTTAAATAATAAATAAGACCTCCCATAAATATTGCATACAAGAAAAACTCTATATCTTCCCAATTCATTACTTCTCCTAATCGTCTGATAAAGATACCCAAATCATTATTACACAAACTACAATCATTATTACAAAGCTAAGTTCAATAAGAGAGTCTGCACCTAATTTATCAATATACATTTGATTAATTTAATAGAAATATATTATGCATTTTATTGCATGATATTTCTATACCTAACATTTCTGAAGCTTTTTGAAGAAGACTACTTCTATCTATTGGTTGATCAACCTTTACTATTACTTCTTTTTTCGTATCACTATCAATTATCTTATACATAGACATAAGTTTTCCTCATTGTTAATTGTTAAAAAAAAGCAGTTTAATCTCATACTTAGGAGATGTGGTTAGTAGCAACGAGTAATGACTATTAAACGAAATCTTTGTATTTTTTTATTATAGTTTCAGCTTTATATCTTTTATCTACTATAATTCCATTAGATTCAAAGTAACTAATTAATTCTTTCTTACTCATATTTTCTAATATTACATTATCAGTAGATTCTTTGTCATCTATAAAAAATTTTTTTATTAAATAAATTAATCTATTCATCTCGTTCCTTATATTTTAACTGTTTATTTTCTATATAGAAGTCTCCTATTCTAGCCTTCCAAATCATAGCTTTGCCGCCTCTAACCTTTTTTACTTTACGCCAGGACCATAACTCTAATGGTGCGTGTTCCAACCATTTCATTACAATCTCTTCTAAATCCATTATTTTATTAATATGACCAGACCAGTCTTGTCCTGTAGATTGTATAGCTATGATTCCATCTTTAGAATCAATAGCTATTATATCTATAAACCCAAATAGATCTTGTCTTATGCCAAATTTACCTCCGTATTGTTGAAACTTTTCAACAATGCCACATATTCTGCCTTGATTTCTCATTGCTTTTAATGTTCTTTGTGTCGGTGATATACCAGCCATTATTCAATCCTTTGGTTGCAAGCATAACATCTGTATACTTTGCCTTTTTCATTGTCAACATGATTAAGTGTTCTTTTATCTTGGGCAAAATCAAAGTGTTCTTCAACAGCTTCTTTTATTTGCTCGACAATATCTGGTCTTTTAAAAATTAATATTGTCATTACTTTATCTAAAACATGAGCCTCCCATTCAGGAGCTGGAGATAAACTTTTCTTACCAACCATGTCTGTAAATCTAGAACACATACCTTCATAAACAATTTTATTTGCTTTTGATTTATTTTTCATTTTTTATAATGAGTATGTATCTTGGGAAAGATAGATCTTTTTTTTGCTAACTTCATTGGATAACCAATTTTTAATAAGCATTTATATACACTATTTTCTGATATAAAATCATCATGGAAATCAGGCAAATAAAGCCTACTCATCTTTCTAAGATAAGTAGACTTCTTGCCAAAGACCTGGTAAAAATCCCAAAATAAAATACAAGATACTTTATATTTAAGTATTTCATCTTCTATTTTTTCTACTTCATTCTCCCATTTTTTATCAGTATATTTATTTAATCTTAGATACTTTTCTTTTTTAGAAAGGGTCATTTTTCTTATACCTCTTTTGTTTAAACGATTGATATTCAGCCATCGAAAGAAATTTATTATGAGGCTTATTAAACATCATATGTATTTCTCCCGTTGACCCTCCTCTGTTAGCAGCAACTCTAACTGTACATTGTTCTACATTTGGATTAATCCAAGATGGTTTAGGTTCAACAGCTATTGTTGGAGGACCTATAAACATAATGATATATGCATCTTGCTCAATAGCACCAGAGTCTTTTAAATCATGCATCTCTGGCATTGGAGCTAATATAGATCCGTCTTTACCTTTAAATGGTCTGCTAATTTGTGACAAAAGTATTACAGCTACTCCTGTTTCTTTAGCTGCAATTCGTATTTGATTAGTCATATACTGTATTTCATACGCTCTATTCTGAAATGACATTCCAGGTGTCGAGCTAATAATTTGTAGATAATCTACTATAGCAAATTTAATATCTTTATCCGTTGAGTATTCTCTTATTTTAGAACATATAGATTCTACAGTTTGAGCTGGAGAGTCTTCTATATACAATGGACATTTTGATATTATCTCTGGTCCATTAGATATAAATTTATCTATTTGTTCTTCAGATAAATTACCTAGCTTTAGATCTTTATTATCTATTTCAGATACATCTGATCCTGCTTTTTCTAGTAATTCTTCTTTGTCCATCTCAAGTGAAAAAATAACAGTAGGTATTCTTTCTACAACAGTAGAAAAGATAGCTTCATTTAGAGCTAATGTTGACTTGCCCATTTTTGGTCTAGCACCAAGTACTGTTATCTTACCAAACGGATAGCCAGCTGTATGATCTTGTATTTGTTTCCATCTTGAAGTGATACCAGAACAACCTTTGCTTCTTATAAAGTTATATCTATCTCTCATACTATTTATAGTATCTTCAATAGAATCTTCACTTTTTTTATCTATCTTTAAATTAGATAGTTGATGTTTAGTAGTAGCAATAATTGTTTCTAAGTCTTCTCCATATGAAAGATTTTCAATACCAGAATTTAAATACTCAATGGCTTTTTTCTTTAAACTTTTTTTAATAATAGTTTCTACATGATTCGATATATTTTCTGTAGATGTTGTTACATTTAATGAATCAACAATAATAGAAGAGACTGCTTTAATATCTAAGCTTTTATTTTTTTCTTCTATTCTTTCAATTAATGATGGTGCATCTATAGACTTTCCAGAAGAATATAAAAAATCAGCTACGGACCAAACTTCTTTAGCCGTAGCTGATTCAAAATGATCAACATTCAAATTGTAATCATTAGATATTTTTCTGGTCATTGGATAATCTTTTATTATTGATCCAATGATGAAATTTTCTGATGATATAATTGATTGATCTTCAACCATTATTTTGAGTTCAATTGGTTAAATTTATTTAATAAAACTTTTCTTGTATCCTCAGTCCAACTAGCTGAAGCACCATGATCTCTTTCAAGATCCCAGATCTCAACTCCAATATCATCAAATGCTTTAATAATATTATTAGCTACTTCTTCTGATAGCTTTTTTGATTCTGGTTTAGCTGCAGGTTTAGCTACAGGTTTAGGTGTAGCAACTTTGTTAGTTGTTTTTTTAGATGCACTTTCTGCTGCATTACCATCATCATCTGGTTCTGCAATACCTAATACTGATGTAAGACCATATCGTCTAGCATATGTAATAGCAGATCCAAAACCTTGTGGTGTCATTTTATCTGCATGAACAACTACATTACCTTCAATATACTCTCCACTAATATGTACTAATCTAGTGTTACATACTAATGATTTATCTATATGATCTGTATTTATAGATTGAACTATTACAATACCTACCTCTTTCAAGATAGGTTTTACTGTATTAAGAATACCATCTAGAGTCATATAGTCTGATCTAAAATGTGGATTCTTGCCATCTTTCTCTGCTTGCATTTTATCTGTAACAGATAGTAATGCAGGTACAATTTCTTTTGTCTCGTTGCTAATGTTTATCATAGCGATCTAACCTCACTTTCTAATTTTTTTTCTCTAATATCTTCAACATATCTTAATGCTTCAAATAGCATACACTTATTACCATTCAGAGCTTCTTGTATAGCACAATGTATAGCTTCTAATTTTTCTAATTCACTCATAATGGTTTAACTTCACTTTCTAATTCTAATTTTAATCTTTCTCTTAACGAATCGTATATCTTTCCAGTCTTACCTTCTAAGTAACAATGTCGTATGTAGAAAGTTATTTCTCGTTCAAATCTTTTTAATTCACCTAGAATTTCATACTTCCTATCTTTTGATAAATAGACAGGAGAAACTCTTTCTAGACAATGAGAAGCTACCCGAAGATTTGCCAGGTCTTCGGATAAAGATAGAACTTCATCATTAACTGTTTCTACATACAGTCTTTGATCAGCCATTAGAATGGTTGATCTGCAGTTGAAGTTGATACTAACGTATCAATAACTTCAGATAGCCAACCGACAACTGCTACAGCTTCTCTTTGAGATACTGCTGGTCCTGTTACATTACCATCAATATATACCTCAAATGTATTAGTTTCGGTTTTCTTAGCTATTACTCTATCACTTTCAAACTTAACCTCAGTAATAGGTTTTTTATCTTCACCTTTTACTCTTTGGTCATAGATTCTATCTATAATAGATTTCTGTGATATTGATAGATTAGGTCTTGTATCTATCGGTGTTGAATCATCATCACCAAATATAAATTTAGTTTCCCAATCTGTTAACTTATCATTGTGTTGCTTTATTTCTTCAATCTTATCTACATAAGCTTGTTCTATTGACATATAATGCCTCCTTTATATTAAAATGCTGGTGCTATCTCTTCTTTAAATTGATTACACCAAGCGGTTGCTTTACAATAACCATTACTGCAACGTCTACTTTCACCTTTTCTAAACTCAATTTCAAGATCTTCTTTATCATTTCTTTGAATAATAAAATGTTTTGCATCTGATCTTGTTTGAAATGATGTAGCTTTTGGTAATGCTTTTTTATATCCAGTAGTTGAACTAGCTTTTGATGATGATTTAACTACTGCCCATCTATCAGGATCTGCCCATCTTTCTTCTTCAGAGCATTTAGGCAAATCATTATCATCTAACTGTTCAGCTTCTTCATGTATTCTTATTCTTTCTAAACAATATGCTTCAGCTTTTTCTTTATTCCATATTGGAACTTCGACTACAGCACAAGCTTGTTCAGGATAAAACTTTTCACGCAGCTTTTCAGATGCTCTCCAGTCTCTTGCAATTACATGAAGTTTAATTTTTGTTATATTAAATCCTAACTTTCCAAGACACCAGACATAGAAATTCATTTGTCTTACCCATTCTTTCTTAGGGTTACCCTGGACTGCAGACTTTAATATATATACAGATGTAAATTTAAAATCATTTAGCTGAAATGAATTATAATCATCTGGATCTCTTTCTAACAAATCTGGTTTAAAACTAATTTGTTTATCTCCATGTTTGTATATAAATCTTCTTTCAGCTATTGAATTTGGATCTGTATTTCTTTCAGCTATTAGATGTCCCATGTTACCAAAGAAAGACCATAACAGATCAGACACATCTTCTTGTATCTGATCGTCATGTCTTTCGGTTAGCAACTTACATCTTGGAGAATCTATTAATGTTGTAACAGACTTCCATCCAACTTTGTCATACTCATTATGAAACTGTTTTACAGCTTCAGCTATTGAATCTGACAATCCTGTTCTGTTAGTAAGTTTAGCCATCTTCTTCCTTTTCAATTAATAATGACGTACACCATTTTGGTATTGTACAATATTGATTCATATATGTTTCAGGATAAGAGTATACAAAAGTATTTACAAATATAATAGGTAAACCTGCAGAATAATTTTCAAAATCTATTCTGTCACATGGCATCATATCAGTTAGCATTATTATACCTTGAGGCTTTAAACTCTCAGCATATGCTAATGCATTACAGAACTGAGTACCACCACATCCAACTCTTTGTCTATCTTCTTCTTTTATTGGAAGGTTTGATTTAGTAAATATCTTTTCATATTCTGTAAATGGTTTATGATCAAATGGAATCAAACGTATTTTAATGCTTGGTTCTGCACATATAATTTCTTCTATTTCTTTATATACAAGATTAACACATTCATCTGACATAGAACCTGATACATCTAACAGTAATACAATTTCATTAATTGATTTTACTTTATTAGTAGGTAATATGATTTCATTATTATCAAACCTTCTGTTTGGTTTTTTGTAGTTAGGCTTACCTTTTGTAACCTGGCTAAAGAACCTTCTAAGCTCAGCTCTCCAGTTGATCTTAGGTTTAGATTCATAACCTGCTTCTTTTAGTAATTGATTTATAATTGCACTTTCTTCTCCAGCTTGCTTAGATAACATTATAGCTTTTGATATTTCTCTATCATAATTTTCAGCTAAATCTTCTTCGCTTTCTTTAGCTTCCAGCACAGTACTCTTAGGCATTTTATTATCTTGCCCTTGCATTGCATCTCTTACTTCTTCTTTTGCTGTTTCATTATAGCTTTTGCAATTAGCTTCGTCATCTTGCGGTTGATCTTCAGCATCTTCAGCTAAGAACAACAAAGCTTTAAAGTAAAACTCTAATGATTGTTTTGTTGGAAAGTTTTCAAATGGTTCATCCCATCCAGGTATACAACCACTTGATAATAACTCACTATCTCTCCAACATTTACTAACAAAACCATCTTCAATAATTAATCCATTGATAGATAGATCTGCTGCAATATTAAAAGTTTTCTTAAAATCTATTTGTAGATCTTCTATTTCCTTTGCATATTTTTTCTTCAACCTTTTCATTCTAATATGATGTTTGTTGGTAATATGCATAGCTTCATGTTTAAGGATCTCAGCAATTTCCCTAACATGAAAATCTACAATAGCTGGATGGTAATATAATCTTTTACCATCTACAGCCATAATGGCAGGGAGATTTTCATCTTCTACTATTTCCTGCTGCATTATAATAGATGTAAAGAAGGGAGAATGTCTAATTAAAGACATAAACCCTTTTGATAAATGCTTTCTCGCATCATTCATAACTTTATACCAGCAAGCTTTTCTTTGATATTAGCACTTGCGTTAACAACATTATCTCTAACTGCTTCTGTTGTTTTAATTGCTTCTGCTGAGTAAATGCTAATATCATCTTTAATAATTTTACAAGCTTCCGATATAGCATCGTTGCCTGTAATATTTAAAGACTGTACAGTATCTGCAAGTTCAGAAAGTTGATTCAAACTCTTAGTATATTTCTTACCTTTCTGATCATTATCATCTGCTCTGCAAGAAACAGCATCAACTGCTACAGTAAGTTTATCTGCTAGTTCTGTAAGACCTGTATTAATTTTCTTATCATACATATCTTTCATATCAGACTTGATCTTTTCTCTTTCTGCATAATCAATTCCTTGTATGCGAATATCATCACAGCTTGCAATCTGACCTATATCATAATCAGCTTGGAATCTAGCTAGTATATCTCCTTTATCTGGAAATTTAACTGACGTTAATTTACAAGAGTTTTCAAATGTCGTCTTGAGATCTTCATAACCTTTATCAAATACATCATAAAATGCATCTTTAATATCTGATATATACTCATCAAGTCTTGACTTTACTTCTTGCCATTTAGAAACTGGAACCACTCTCCAATTATTTCTATCCCAAGGCAATGTATTATCTAAGTAATATCTTCTTGCCTGGCTAACCATTCTCGTATAGGCATTTTTGTGATCCTTACTATACAAAGATATACCTGTACGCATAATGCTTTCGTCAGTTCCTGTTTCGTCAGAAACTATTGCTTTCATTTCATTGCTAGTTCTATATCCATTATCGCTGGTTAAGTTTAACTTAATCATTAACATGGATTGTATAAGTTTATTATTATTCATTATAGAAACTCCTTCATTTCTCTATGGAAACTTAAATATTCATTTGATGTTGCTAGATCTGGGTTAATGGATAATAAATTATCGATAGCCCAAGTTTTAATCTCTGGTGTATATTTATCATTAATTAGCTTAATTGCTTTTTCTCCATCTTTAGGATAGCTGGAGACATGATTAGCTATTGCACTACACATTAAATAAACTACATCAGGAGATTCATATTCTTCTGACTCTACATACTCTTTATATGTGTCATCATTATTTAGAACAGTTTTAATATCTATTAGATTTTCTTTCATATCCAGGTAAGCTATAAGTTCATGTGCTTGTCCTGATCCTATAACACCTGATAGACAGGGTAATAAAATATCTTTAGTTTCAAACTCTGCCTTAGAGGCTGCGTCTAATATTTTACCTGCCATATCCCTGGAGCGTGGAGTATCTAATGCAAGTTCTGTATAATCAAAATCATTATCTTCATTATTATTTGAAGTAAATCTTGAGAAACCTCTCACATCAATATTAACATTATTTTCTCTAGCCCATTTGTCCCAGTTATTTTGATTACCAGAAGAATCTGCTGTCAGAAATAATGTACATACTCTATTTCTTGCTGCCTTAGATAATGGAGTTGTGTATGAATCTGTTTCTCCATTCATTGCTAATACAACATATGCGTTATTACTAATTTTATTATTATGTATTTCTCTACCAAGAAGTATTTGGTTAAAAGCATTTTGTACATCGGGTGCTGCCCGATCATACTCATCTCCAAATATAATACCTGGTTCATTACTTCCAAAAGGCAAACATCTTGGTGGCATATAATCTACCATACCATCTTCACCTTTATGTGGAATACCACCAATATCTGTGGCATCTATTAAACCTAGAAAAACTTTCCACAATTTAAAATCTGGTTGTTGTTGTTTTATCTTTTCAACCAGAGATTCTACTGCTGTAGTTTTACCAGTTCCTACGCTACCTACAATACAAGCAGGTATATCAGCCATCCATAACAATGTAATACATCGTCTTAGCTGATCGTGATTAATTTTCTTTATCATATTTATCTCCTTAATTTACCAAAAAAGATACGCTTAACTAATCGCATAATGCACATGGTAAGTCTTACATTATCGATTAGTTACCACTGGTAAAAAATATTTACCATTGATTTATTATTAAAATGTTTTATTATGCAGACATGAATGAATTACCTTTACCATATAAATATAAAGATGGTATTCGATGTTACCTGGAAGACGGTAACGAAATGCCTGAGACTCTGCCTTGCTTTCTTGAAAGAATGAAAGTTGCAGAAGATGTTTTATTTGCAGATATAGAAAGAGCAGAAGCTGAATTACCTATCTTTGATGATTGTAAAAAAGATAGAAGGGATCTCCGATCCGCATTAGAAGGCATTGCAGCTGGAGGTAAAATGTTAGTTGTTACTTCTAAAGCTGGGTTTCAATCCTGGAGTCATTTTGAAAATCATGCATTGTGTAGATGCCAGGCTGCCAGGAAACTTTATAACCTGGCAAAGGATGAACGTAAAAATCGTAAACTATTTAATGCCGAGGAAGCATTGCATGAACGTGCTGTTGAAGGTGTTGATGAACCTATAGTAAATCATTTAGGTCAAATTGTAGGTTACAAGAAAAAGTATTCAGACAGATTGCTTGAAGTTCAGCTTAAAGCTTTAGATCCTGATACCTATTCAGATAAAAACAAGAATGAGAATAAAGGTCTTGTTATCAATGTTGAGATGGGTCTTCGAGAAAAAATGAAAGATGCAGATATAGTAGAGTTTACAGGTCTCGATATAGTAAGAGATGAAGATAAAGAAGAAGACTAATCCTCTTCTTTATCATCAATAATTATTGAACTCCCCATATATTTATCATCATTAAAGAATCTTTC
>CEOL01004332.1_pt1 | contig 19027 bp, 11 predicted proteins | sample 530381 | NCBI WGS metagenome assembly CEOL01 (sample SAMEA2620014, study PRJEB7988) | marine metagenome | biome: marine biome (ENVO:00000447); feature: surface water layer (ENVO:00002042); material: "saline water (ENVO:00002010), including plankton (ENVO:xxxxxxxx)" | depth 5 m
TAGGATCAAGATTCTGATCTCCATCAGACTGTTCTCCTGTTACAACAGAATATGTAACATCTTGAAATCTTTTTTGATTATGTATTTTTCTAATTTGTGCTTTTCTTTTTGTTTCTATGCCAGAAGGATCATCATATTCTTTTTCTAAAACAGTTAATACTTTCTTAGCTAATACTTTTTGTTCTTCTGATAATTTGCCAGAAACTATTTGACCTTTAACTTCTCCTATTGCTTCTTGTTTAGCTTTCTTAATCTTTCTAGAAGGAAATGTTTTACCTGTTTTAGTTTTCTTTAATGGTTTTGATGGTTGTGTTTCTAAGAATTTTTCAACAGCAGTTCTACCTTTAGAGGTTGATTCTTGAATAAGTGACTCTGCAAGCTGTAAAGATTGAGGATTCATATTGCTAGACAATTTAGCTAATCTGTTTCCACTAAAAGATGTTAATACAGATTGATCCAGCAAGGATGATAAATTAGAATTACTTTTAATAAATTCTACTGCAGTAGATAAATTAGGATCAACAAATCTAGATTGATCTCCATAAGCAGCTTGAGTTAGATTTATAAATGCTTCAAATGGGCTTAAATTATTTAATACTCCTAATGTAATTTTAGCTTTAATTTTTTCTTCTTCAGTAGATTCTTCTGACTTTATTATATTTTTAGCTTCATTTTTTGTTAGACCAATTAATTGATTAGTAAAGGTATTTAGTTTTGTACCCCTAGAAGCCTTGTAATTAACTTCTAAAGCCTCTTCTTCTACAACTCTAGCCCCAGTACCGATTAAATCAGTTTGTGGATCAAATGTGCTTAAATCTGATAATATAATTTCATTATCTAAATTTGTACCTTGTATTACAGCAACACCTGTTTTATCTTTAAATTTTCTACCACCAAATTCATCCATTTTTTCAACAACAGTTGCGGGAGCTATAGATACTTTTAAATCTGGATTGTCTGATTTTTCAGATGCTAATTGATCTACAATATTTTCAACTCTTTTATCAAAAGTTCTAATTGCACCTTTACCTCCAGTCGCTGGTGTTGTTCCAAATGTTAAGTTTAATTGAGACTTTACAGAATTGATAGCTATGTTTCTTTGCTCTTTAATAACTTGAGGAGAAGTATTCTTATTATTTATCATAGTAGATAACTTATCCACTTCTGATGTATCTAATGATGTTCTTTCTGATAAAGCAGCATCACTAGCTTCTGTTTGTCCTCTAGTTATTATTCCTTGAGAATCAAGAACCTTTTTAATAGTAGGATCTTTTTCTAATTCTTTTCTTCTTTTAGAACTAATTTGAAATTTTTGTACAACAGTTTTTCTTGGTCCTGTTTGTTTTACTCCAATTCCAGTTATAAACTGTCCTTTTTCACCTTGAATCTTAAAAGGTTTAATATCATTATTTTTTCTTAGTTCTTCTAAAATATTTCTAGCTTGTTTTTCAGTAACACCTTCAGCTTCAACTGCAAGTTTAACTACAATAGATTCAGAAACTATTTCTGATATAGCTTTTTTTCTAGCAGCAAGTTCTGAAATAGGAGCATTTACATCTTTAGATTCTTCTACAAGTTGAGTTGCTCTATTTTCAATAGTCTCAACCATGTCTAAAGAATCTTTAAATCCAAAACCATCTGCAACTAAAATATCATTATGTCTTCCAGCTTGTAATACTTTTCCTATTAATCCACGTTGAAACCATTTTTTATTTTTTTCTTGATTAAAAACAGTACCAGCAAATATTTCAGCATCTTCTACAGCTTTGTTTAATTCTTCAGCAGTTATAAACTGTCCTGATTTTTGTAGATCTAATAGCTTTTCTATTATACCTAACTCTTTTTCATACTCTTCTTTTAATTTATCCCCTCTAACTGCAGAGACTCCAGCAGCAGCAGTAGGAAGAATAGCAACAGCTGCTAATATAGCAGAAGCTTCAGCAGGATACTTTACTGGAAATAATACTTTGTCTAAAAGGTTTTCAGCGTAGCTAAAGCCTTGCTGTTCTCTTTGTTCTTTATCTAAACCAAGAGTAGCTGATGCTACCATTTCAATATATTCTTCAGATGCTTCTTCTAATACACCACCAAATTGAACCTTTTGTGCTATATCTTTCATCAAAGCTGTCTTGCCTGTTAAAGATTTACCTAAAAGATTATTATTAAAGAAATTATCTAAACCTTTTCTAATACCAGGTCTACCTATAGCTTTGACAGCTTTACTATTAACTACAGATTCTACTGCTGGTTTTAAAGCGTTTTGTATGCCAGTTGCTTTTACTAATTTAGAAGCATATTCAAATCCTACAGTTTCAACTAATATAGCTAGATAAGCACTAGCTTGTTTAATTGCAAGATCAGACATACCTGTTTCATCAAAAGTAAAATTACCTTTATCATCTACGCTAAACGATTCTAATCTTTCTTGTGCTAAATCATCAAAAATTGCAGGTTGTTGTATAACTTGAGTTCCAGCTCCTGATATACCTAATCTTACTGGCTTACTTTTTAATACTTTTTGAAGATTATCATTATAAGCTTTTTCCATACCTTTTCTATATGCTTTAGCTCTAGAATCTCCTTTTGCAAAACTTGTATCTTTTCTTACTGCTCTTAAAATTTCTTTAGATTGTTCTTTTGTTATTTGTAGAGGATACTCATCAAGTTCAAGTTTAGAAAAATCTCCTGATTTTAAAGCTGCTTTAAAACCTGGGTCTGCTCGTTTTCCTGTTTTTGTAGTTCTATTAAATATATTAACAAGTTTACCAGTTACATTATCTAATACTTTTTGACCTCCAACAGCTAAAGCTTTACCAGGTACAAAGAAAGAAGACATATATGGTAGAGACTCTAAGAATATATCAGCAACATTAGCACCCCATCCTTGTTCACGGTACCTTTCAATATTTAATTCATTGTACCAACTAGCAACATCTTGCTCAGCAAGTTCTCTTTCAGCAGGATCATCATAATCATCTGCTTGAAGGCGTAACATTTTTTCTTCAATATCACGTTCATCTTTATTGCTACCCCATATAGCAAGACCATCACCAGCTGTAGCACCTAAAGCTGCACCACCAGCCATTAATAAAGCTCCTGCCCAACCTACAGGATTACTACCTAATAAACCTGCAGCTAGACTTGCACCTATAGCTCCACCTACTGTAGTTCCTGCTATTCTTCCAAATACATTATCACCAGCAGGATCAAAAGATTCTTTTATTACTTCTCCAATAGTTTTTTTACCTAACTTTTCAGCTTGTTGATAAGCGTCGATGTCAGATTTAACATATGAAAAATCATAGTCTTCATCTCTTAATGCCTGTCTTAATCTTTCGGTTTGAGTTAACTCTTTGCTTTTATCTACTGTTATATTTTTATTAGTATAAAAATTTTCTAGTTCATCATCAGAATAAAAAGTAGTTGAACCAACCATAAACTTACCATCTTGAGTATATGTACCACCTTGATAGCCATCTCTACCATGATATATAGAATCAGTAGTAAACTCTATATTGTTAGGTTTTCTGTATGTTGCAGGTTTGTAAACGCTATCTGGTACTGCACCTAAAGTTTCACGATATAATCCACGAAAATCATAATCTGATTCATCAATGTCGCCATATATAGGTGAGGCTAATCGTTTCCAAGATTGATATTTTTCTTCTTCTTCTGGTGCTAAGAAAGTATTGTATTGTTTTGATTTATCTCTATCCGCTTCAAGTAAAGCAGATCTAAAATAATTCATTGCGGAGAGTTGAGCTGCTATTTGATCTGCATAATCTATATTAGCACGATCTTCTCCGATTGGATCGTTATTAATTATTGCCATATTATTTTCCTAAAATAAAATCTAATCTTTTTTGTGCTTTAAGGTGTCTTTCTTTTTGTGCCATACCTTTTTTAGGGGTAGATTCTTTTGTTAAACGATCTATCATTTCTTGTTTTTGATCTTTAAGGAAAGCATTATAAGCTTCGTCTGAACCAAATTCTTTTCTAAATTTATCTGACATTCTTTGTTCAAAAGTTCTATTATCTTCTCTAGATTGACCTCCAGGAGCTTGAGATGCTATTAAAATAGTAGGTTTAGTAAGATCATATACGTTATCTAATTCTTGTTTTATATCATCAGTTAATTCATATAATACTGGTTTAGTAACTTCATCATCAGAAGTTGTATCAGTTAAACCTGCTTCTTCATCAATTTTATTTAAAGCTTCTTGAAGTGCAGGAGTATTATTTCTTAAATCATCAGCAGTTAAACCTTCAAGATTAGTACCTTCATAAATTTTCATAAAGTTTTTAGATGCTGCTGTAACTTGATCTTGAATTAGTTTAATTTGTTCATTAAGTGTATTTCTTTTAGCATCATTAGTCTCTTCTTCTAATTGTTTTTGAATTGAATCAATCCGTCTTTGTCCAGTTGTACTAATAGTAGTAAGGTAAGTTGCTGCTGTAGTTATTTTTTTCTTTTTAGCTTCAACATCATCTATATCTCTAATAATAGCAGTAGCTTTCATAGCTCTACCTAATTCTTTAATTTCTTCTGGTGTAGCTGTTCCTGCTATAAATTTAGATGTAAGATTTTGAACTATAAGTTGATTTTGTTTCATCTCTCTTTCAGTATCACCTATAGCTAAATCTTCATTAAGTCTACCTGCAGCTTCATCTGCTCGTCTTAACATACTTCCAGAAACTAATCCTTGTAATTGTTCTGTCGCTTCTCTACGAGTATTACTCATAGGATCTGCTAATCCAGATTTAATTGTAATTAATGTTCGTTTTTCAGCATTGTTAAGATCTGCAACATTTAAACCAGATTCTTCTAAAGTATTAAGAATAGTTTTAGCAGCTTCATTTGCACGTTTGCCACCAAATGTTAAAGCTGTACCAGTTAAGTTAGCATCTCTAGTTAAACTACTTAACAAACCTTCTGTAGGTATATCGCCTAAACCTTTTGCTTCCCTTCTTGCTGCTGCAGTTTGTTCTATCCTCTCAAAAACATCTTCAGCAAATCCTGTTTTTCTTGCATTAAATAAAGTATCTCGATAAAAATCTGCTTCTCTTCTGCTTTTTATTGTTTTTGCATCTTCTGGTTGAACAAAAGCTCTACCACCTGAACCAGGAACTTCTACTAAACCTTCTGGAATTGGAGCATCATCGCTTGCAAGATATTCAGTAGCAGAACCTACCCTGTCAAAAATAACTTCTCTCTCAGGCATACCTTTTGGTTTTTGTAAAGGTGCTTTTAATGCTAAACCTTTGTTGCTAAAATCAGTTGTTTGATAAGGAATTTCTTGATCAGCAGCAGCGGCTAAAGCGTTAAGTTGTACTTGAGTTCTATTATATCCAGATGGAATACCTCTTTGTAACTCTTGATTATAAAGAAATTGTTCTTCAGGCAATCCAGAAGATTTATATTGGTCTACTGAACTTTCAACAAAATTTCTTGAATTACGATTAAAAGCTGGAGAGGATATTTGTTTTCTACTAGCATCAAGCTTTCCTAACTCTTCTTCTCCTTTTACAAAAGAATCTAAATTACTAGTAGATATTCCATCATAATCATCTAAATATCTTTTAGCAGCTTGTCTTTTTACAAAGCCTGATTTATATGGATCACGCATTATATCTTTATTTTGTCCTAAACTATCACCTAAACCCATGCTTCCATAATTTTGATATTGTTTAATAGTTTTTGAATCATTATAAACATCTAAATTTGCAGGTTCATTTTGTTTTTTATATAATTTTTCTTCTTTATCAAGTTTTGCTTTTCTAAGTTTTTTTGTACTCATAATTAGTCCTATATGATAAATCCATAACTAGGTGATACTGTCATGGTTCCATTTGTGAATCCTGTATTAGATTTAAATCTTAATCTATTTAATGCTTCATAAAATTTCTTTAATTCTATTGAGCCTACATTAGGGTTAAACCAAGGTCTGCCTGTATCCATTAGATAGTAATACTTTATATCAGCTAATAAAGCATCTCTAAAGTCTTGTATAAACAAAGGATCAACATAAGTTGTACTAGCTGTTGAAGCAGAAAATAAAAGTTCTATACCAGCAGTTTTAGTTTCACTAGATTTATTATGTAAATATAATTTCATTTCTCTTGAAGAATCTTCAACTGCAGATACAAAAGAATACTGACTCTTTGGAATAACTGTTCGTTCATCTACTGTAGATATATCATAATTAGTAGTACCATCTTTATGTTTTACTCTAGATAATCGACATACATTTATAGTTTCAATATCACCAGGATGATTTGTTTCTGACGTTTGACTTTCACCTATACGATAAAATTGTTGGTCCTTAACTTCATTAATGTATCTAGTTAGCTTTAATATTTCTGTTTCTGCAAATATTTTTTTCATACAGAAATCAATTCTTTGATCTAGTAAAGCTGTTTGTATTTGTCCACCAGCAGGTAGTGATAAAATAATCTCATTTTTTATATCTAATTTGCTAAAAGCCATTTTAAACCCCAATAATTGTCTTGAAAATTATTCCTCATTTATAGAGAATTGTCTGTCAAGAACTTGTTGATAGATATTTATATCTTTTTCATATATTTTTTCAACCATTTTTAAAGTTTCTTGAGTATACATTGACATAAAATCAAGTTTTTTTTCTCTAGAACTGTTTAATTTTAATAGTTTTCTTTTATTTCCCATATTAAATTTAAGACAAAGGTTATCCCATTCTTCGTTAAGATTAGCGTAATCAAGAAGGTAAACGTCTTTTATGTCACCGTTTAAATCTTCTATAAAATAATGTTGAGGCTCTAATATAAGTCTATGAAATGCATTATGATCAACGTAATGTTGATATAACATCTTACAAAAATGTTCAAATGAATAAGGTTTTCTAAAAAGAAAAGATTTATATTCATCAAGATATTTAAGTTTAGCTTGTTTAAATCCAAATATATAAGCAGAATAAAGTCTATCAAAAGGATTTCTAAATACAGATAATACTTTAAAATTATTAGTTTCTTTTATATTCCAAAACTCTAATAACTGTTTCTTTTTTATATGCTGATGATGGAGTTGTAGATGAATAATTTTTCTACTTTCCCAATAAGTATTAATACTTGCTACGATAGAATTACCAGCACATTTAGGAGTATGTATAAATAATAATTTATTATTTAACTTATCTAATTCTTTTTTTCTTTTAACGTTTTCTACAGATTTACTGTAATAACTTTTTCGCCAATAATAAATCCACCTATGACCCCATGAATTTATAGATATATGATTATACTCTATACCATTAAATTTATATGAAACATCTATATTGTCATTAATACAAAATAAATCATTTTTTATAAAGTTACCTTCTTCATCTTTTTTAAAAAAAACAATTTCAACCATGTTAATAAGTTGTTCATTATTTTTAACAAAAGCAGAAAGATTGCATAATAAATCCATTGGAAAATTTTTAATCGTAGCTGAATAAGGCATACCTTCTTTAGTATTAACAGGTATAATTTTATATCTTTTTTCCCAAGAAAGTGTAACTTTTACAAAATCAATTTCTTGATTACAATTTTCTACAATTTCTTTATGCTTTAACCAGTTAACATTAACATCAATAAATCTATTCTGAGGAATTATTTCTTTTTTAAAATCTTCATAATTATTAAATGCAGGAAAAGGTCTGTAATGCATATCGTTTCCATGCCAAACATATTCATCTTCAAAGCTAATTCCTGCAGCTGCTTGATATTCTTCTAGTGTTCTTACATTTCCATGACCAAAAATTCCTTTTACTTTTCCTAAACAAATTCTTTTAGCTTTATGTAAACTTTTTTTATTTAATTTATCTGCAAGCAATGAGCTATGTTGATGTTTTATTCTTCTGTTATCTTCATTCGTATAACTAAAATCATGCTCTAAAATAACTTTATTAGGTAAATAAAAATCCCAACCTCTAGTCCATGCTCTAACAGCTATTGTAATTTCTTCTCCGAAAAAATATAAATCAGGATCATACGGAACTTCTTGAAAGAATGATCCAGAAGAAAAAGAAAAACAAGCTCCCCAAAATCCATGTTGTCTTAATTCATTGTCATTCTTTTCTATATTTTTAAATCTAAGAACTCCAGTTTTATCTTTAAATGCTGGAAACATAGATCTATTTCCGCTTAAAGAAAATTCAGAGTTTACTTCAAACAAAGCACAATAAGAAGAAATACATGGTTTATCAGAATATTTTAAACATTCATTATGCATATTAATTAATTCTTCATCCCAATCTTTTATAAACCTTGTATGAGAATCACACATTAAAACATAATCTTCGTTGTTGTATTTTTGATTACCTATATGTCTAGCATAACAAGCACCCTTAGCTTCTTTATAAGGTATGTTAATAATTGTTACTCTAGGGTCATTATAAAATTCATCAAATAAAAATTTATCTTTATCATCATATTGATGAATAATACATATATGCAATCTGTCTGGGTACTTCGCTTGTAATAAAGCGTCATACAACGTAGGTAAAATTTGATAATCTAAATAAGATGCTATGTTAACAAATATTTTTTTCATAATTTGATATATCAATTATTTGTTGTTTTAATTTTAATATGTCTTTTCTTTTTAAAATTTCTTGCATCCACATTTCATCTTCAAAATTTTTCCATCTATTTAAAACATCCATTTGATTAGCATTACCATCTTTATATTTATCTTTATCAAATGAAGAACCACCTCCATAATATGGACATTTGTTTAAACATTTTTCTGTTCTATTACTTAGCATTAAAAGATTAAATAAATAATCTCTATAGTTTTTGTCAGAAATAAATTTGTCGAAGTATATAATACACGAATAACTTTCTCTGTATTTTATACATTTAGTTACATAATCTTTCCATACTTCTATTTCTTGATCTTCTGAATTAGTTAACATTAAACTTTCATTTATAAAAAAAGAACAACTAGCAATATAATTTTCAGGACTTCTTACAATTAAAATAGATCTTTTAAGACTTGAGTTTATAAAATTTAAAAAAGGATTTAGTTGCAAACTTTCTATATCAACGTGTTGAAAATTGTATAATAATATTTTTTTATTTGTTGTGTTAATTGGTTTATAGTTAAAATTATTTTCCCATTTAGCTTTTTTTAAAACTCTTCTATAATCTACTTTATATCTAGGAGTATTAATTGCATGAAGATAATTTACATCTCCATTTAATTGACTATATATCCAGTTGGTAATTATATGACTACCACTCCTCATTAAAGAAGTAACAGAATATTCAATATCAAAATATTCTCTTTGTTGATAAAAATAAGAATTTTTAACTTGAAATTCTTTATAAGGTATTTCTTTTCTTAAATAGTTACTTGAATCATATTCAATATTTAAATCTGATAATTCATTAGTTATATTAAAATAATTTAAATAATCATCTAATGTTCTGTCTAAAGAATTATAATATTTATTTTTATTTAAAAGATCTGTATTATTATTTATTAAATCAATTAAATCTTGAAAGTGATCCGAATCATATTCTCCATCATAATTTCTTTTTATAAAAAAAATAAGATCTTCTTTTAAATCTTTAGACATTGGAAATAAATGTATAAGAGAAAGCGCATTGTAATCATAGTCCCATTTATTTTCACAACTGTATTCACTTTTAAATTTAATACTATTTGTATTATGATAAACAATATAATCAATTACTTTAGATGTACCCCCGCAAATCCAATTAGATATTGATAATCTTTGTTCATCTTTACCCCAACCTGCACCTATAGATAAAGGTCTTTTTAGTATATTAATATATCTTTCTTTTGAAAAAATATAACAAGCTCCCATAACTAAAGGAACTTCATTATTTTTTCTTTCTTCTTTTATCCATTGCATAGAAAAAGCTACTGATTGTTTTTGATCAGTTCTTTTTTTTAAAACTAAATCAGCACCTTGATAAATTGGATATTTATTAATAGGTCTAAATAAAGAATTAACTTCTAGCATTTTGCAGCACAAAATATTTTCTTTATTCTTTTTATGTTCTTTTAAAAATAAAGTATCAAAACCTTTTTCTGTAAACAAAATATGAGAATCAATCTGAACTATACAATCATAAGTAGCATTTATAATTCCAAGATCTCTAGAAACAGATGTTCCTTTTTTAGGAATGTTAATAAATGTTTTTAATTTATCTTTTGGGTAGTCAATATAATAATAATCAGGATCATCTTCATCAAAGATTAAAATAATTTCATTTTCATAATCTTGATTTTTTTTAATATTATTAATTGTTTTTTCTAAAAATCTTTCATTCCTTACAGGAATAACTATAGATAACATATTTCTCCTTTTTCATAGTATTATTCCTCAGAAGGTGTACAGATAGCCTTATAATAATGACTATCAGTTAATTCTCTTTCCCAAGGTGTATCATAAGCTATTTCTAGTTTATAATCTGTTCTATAAAAAGCATCACCTTCTCCTGGTAAAGCACCATCAACATAACCTTTAACATGATCACTTAAAAAAGTACTTATAGTTTCACTCATAGTTCTAAATACTGTGCTTGTAATTGGAAAACTACTACTAGTAACAGTTAACCTGCCACCACCTGAGAATTTATCTCTACTTGATCCATTTATATGGATAGAACCTATTTGAGCATTATATTCTGCAGAACTTCTACAAGGTGTGCTTGCTGTTTCTGATGTTGATATAATTTCTGCAGTAGCTTCAGTATTATTAGGAACTGTTAATGTTGCTGAAACTGGAGTTGCTGTTAAACTAGGAGCGTCAGCCCAATCTACTGATTTTGAAAAACTATATAAAAAGCTTACGTTCCCTACAGCAGAAGTTGCACTTGCAAAATTAGTACTAAGATCTTGTAACCCTTCAGTAAAGCCCATTCCAAACTCATCATATATATCTATACCTATTGGTTTAGTAACTTGGCTTAATAATTTTTCTCCTGTTAATTTATAAGTAGCTCCACTAGGACTTTTAAATCTTATATAACCACCTGTAGTAGGTTCTATTTTATAATGTTTAGCATCAACATCAATAAGCATATATGAAGGAATGTTACTAGCACTATCATTAGATCTTTCAAAAGACATATACATATCAAAATCTGTACTAATTGTTACTCCTATAAAACTAGGTTTAGCTCCAGAAGTTGTTGTGTTGGTTTCTCCATTATTAATAGCATCATTTTTTGCTAAATTAAAAGAGTTTGTTAATGAAACAAAATCTAATTTCCATACAGGAAATGCTTTACCTCCAGCAGCTAAAGTACTATTTAGTCCTATGAGATTATCTGCATCTCCAACATATCTTCTTCCTTCATGTCCAGTACTACTAGTTTCCCAGTTATTAAATGCATATTGATTAGTTGAAGCTACACCAATATAATCATCAATTGTATTTTTATATCCAAAATCATCTAATATATATTTTACTTTAATATCAAACTCTAAACATTTTTTAATATCTTCAACTAAAGCAGATGAATAATATTGCATTGATTCTCCAGTAGGCTTTGCTTTATAAACTGCATCTTTATATGTTGCTAATCTTTTACCATTAGTTGTAGCACTAGAACTTCCAGGTCTTGTTATCTTCCAATTACTATCTTCATTAGCATATTGAAATCCCCATTTTAATTGTGTAACACCACCTTCTGAGTATATACCAAATAAACCTACTTCCATACAAAATTCAAACCATGCTGAATGATCTGAAGGAACATTTATATCAAACAAACCAGCTCTATTTACTTCAATTTCTGCAAATGTTGGAAAATGTTTACAATTACTATCTATTGTATAATTAGAAGTAGTAACTATATTTTTAATATAATATGATGAATTTGTATGAACAAACTTTTCACAATTACTTGTATAAAAGTTTTGCATAGCTGCCCATCTAGTTTGATCTAATAAATTACTAGATCCACTTACTGTATCTAAATCAGATCCAAAGTCATGTCCAAAAAAATGACCACGTTCTTTTACAGCACTCATAAGACTATTAGCTGAACTTAAATTAAACCAATCGTAAGTATCTTTATCTAAAGAAATAGTATTTGTATAATCGCTAAATCCTACAATAGCGAGCATTTGATTCCATTCAAATCCTCTTGATTGACCAAAGGTATCAATCTTTTCCCAATGAGAATCTGTTAAACTCATTACAAAATCCTTTTTTAACTTGGAACATTATTCCATTGAAGAGGTTGAGCAGCCCATTTTACTGCACTTGAATCATCAGGATCTTCTATTACTATTAATACATAACCTTCATTTGTAGCGGTAGGAAGAGTACCCTGCGCAAAGGTAGGAACTCCGCTTACAATTTTTAAAACATTATCATCATCTCTATTACTTTCAGGAACTAATCTTGATAAAGATTCTAAAGTGTTAATAGTTTCTATTTTAGTTTCTTCTTTTGCTATAGTTAAATCTTCTTGAGAAGTTAATTGTTCAGCTTCATCAGCTGAAGCTCTACTCTCTTCAAGTATTTTTGATAATTGACTTTCTTCATCTGGAAAAATATCAATTGGTTCTCCTTCAAAATTTAGTTGTTCTTGTTGTTGTATTTTAAGAAATTCATCTAAATTTTCTTGCATTTTTTGTTCTTGTTTTTTCTGCTCTATTCTTTGTTTTTGTTGTTCTCTTTCTTGTCTTTGTCTTTCAGCACTTAAAGCAGCAGAAGAAGTGGTATCTATACTTTCATGCCCTTTGATTAAAGGACCTTTTGAATAATTAATTTCCTCCATATTAATTCCTTTCTAGGTCTAAGTTAAAGCACTACCTGCTAATCCAGTATAATCAGCACCTGTAGTTCCTATTAATCCATCACTATCAGCAACTCTAGTTCCTAAGCTAGTAACTATTTTTTCAACAGCAAATAAATGTTGTGATACTTGAACAGTTTTATAAGCAGTACTAATTGTAGTAGCTGACATTGGATTAGTCATTTCATTACTACTTGTATTAATACTAGCAGTATTTAAATCAGCTGCAGTTGGTCTTCTTACAAAATATTTTCTATACACAATAGTAGTTTTAGTTCTTCTTGTAGCTTGTTCTATTTTTGCAAACTTAGGTCCTCCAACACTACCTACATCAATTGGCATCCAGCCAGTATTACCAGCATTATCAGAAATAAAGTTTCCAATAGTTTCTCTATTTTTTTGCCAAGTCAAAGTACTTGCATGAATAAACCAATCATCACTATCATTTTGAGGTGCAATATAATGATCTTCATATAAATAATAAGAATATTTCCCAGATATAATTGTAGGATTTGCAATTCTTTTAATTACTTTTTCTCTACCTCCAGCTTTAAAACTACCTGAAATATCTTGTTTGCTAGGTAAAGTATTTCCTTTATAAACACCCATTAATGTAGTTAATTTATGAGGCTCTCCATATCTTTGTACAAAATCCATATCAGGATTACTAAGCGTAGTATTACTTTGATTAGTTACACCAAAATCTTGAGAGCTTAATACTCTTTGTGAAGATACATTTGTAAATTTACCATTTGCATTTTGTTCACTTGAAAAAGTTTTTATTTGACCAGCAGTATAACTTGGCGCTCCTAAAGCTGAACTTGCATTATATTCTGTAGTTACAGTTTCTATATATTCATCAGAAGCAACACCAGAAACAGCACTTCTAGATCTATCTATTCTTTCTACTTTTGTTGTTGTATAAAGTCCATCTTCTTGTAATTCATTTGTAACAGATATAGTTTTACCTGCAGTATCTTCATCATTTGCTATTGATATAGGACTAGCTTTATTATATTGAATAATTGTTGTTTCAGTATAACCTCCACCTGCATCATCTCCAGAAGCAACTTCATTTGTAACAGTATCACAATCATCTCTAGAGGTTATTGTTCTAGAAACATTTCTAAATTTACCATTTTCTAATTGCTCACTTTCATTAATAACAATTGTTCCATCTGTTTGACTACTAGGTGTTCCTAATGCTGCATCAGCATTTTCTTCTATTACTACAGCTTCAGTTCTTAAATGATTTTTAGTGCCACTAGTAGCAGATTGTTTTCTTTGACTTCTTATAGTTTTAACAGTATTAAAAGTGCCATCTTCGTTTACATTATTTTGTACACTAACAATTTTTCCTTCTGCTATATCTGATGAATCTATTGTCTCTTCAGAAGTTTGATTGAATTTTTTAGTTATATCTTCAGTATATCCTGCATCAGTTGATCCACCAGCACCTACAATTACTTGATCATCTATTGCTCCGCTAGATGGAAATGCTGATGATGTTATAGTTTTTTCTGTAACTTTATATTTACCATTATCTAATTCTTCATTAATTCTTGTTTTAATTTTACCTTGTTCAGCTGATAAAGCTGATTGACCAGATATAGTTGTATGATAAGTAATGTTAATATCTTCGCTTACTAACTGACTTAAAGTATCTTCAGTATCAGATCTTGAATTATCAATGACTGTAGTTGTTACATTTCTAAATAAACCATTATCCAAAGGAGTACTTTCTCTAGTAATAGTTGTTCCTGCTGATGGAGTTGATTGAGAAGTTCCAAGTGCAGCTGAAGCATTATTAACAATTTCTACTGTTGTAGATGTATTAACAGATTCAGATTTAGCTGAAGATGTTAAAGATCTTTCTGTTCTTACTCTTTTAAGAGTATTAAAGGTGCCATCTTCATTAATAGTATTTTCAACAGTAACAATAGATCCTGCCGCTGTATCACTTTCATCTATTGTAGCTTGCGAACTTTGATTTATTTTTTTAGTAATAGTTTCAAGATAACCACCTGCACCTGCATCACTAATTTCTGTACTATCTGTAACAGTAGCTACATCTGTTCTTGCTGTAACTTTTCTTTGAGTGTTTCTAAATAAACCGTTTGGTAACTGTTCACTTTGATGAGATAAAATTATTCCATCTGCTTGATCACTTGGTTCTCCTAATTCAGCAGCAGCATTAACTGTAATAATAATTTCTTCTTTATTTAAAGCAGTAGTAGATCCACCTTCTGCTGTTAAAGATCTTTCTGTTCGTATACTTTTAATGGTATTGTATGTACCATCTTCGTTAATATTATTTTGTACTTCTACTATTGTGCCAGCTTCTGTATCACTTTCTGAAATAGTTTCAGCACTACTTTGATTGAATTTTTTAACAACACTTTGTGTATATCCACCTGCTCCTGCATCACTTAACTCTGTATTGTCTGTAACAGTAGCTATATCTGTTCTAGCAGTTCTAGTTCTAGTAATATTTCTAAACAAACCATTTTCCAATTGTTCGCTTTCGTGAATAACTATGGTCCCATCACTTTGATCACTTGGTGCAGATAATGCACTAGAAGCATTAGTAGCAATAACAACAGTTTCTCCAGAAAATGCATTAGTAGATCCAGATGTAGCAGTTCTATTTCTATCTACTCTTGTGCTTTTAATGGTATCATATTTACCATCATCTCTAAGAATATTTTCAACAGTAATAGTTGTTCCCGCTGCTGTATCTCCTGTAGTATTTTCAGGATTAGTTTGATTATATTTTTTTACAATAGTTTCTGTAAATCCAGCTTGACCATCAGCTCCTGTAGTATTTTCATCAGTAACATTATCTCTTGATTTAGCAGTTCTAGTTCTAGTTATGTTTCTAAACTTACCGTTTTCTAACTCTTGACTTTCATGTATAACTGTTACGCCATTACTTTGATCAGCAGGTGTTCCTAATGCTGAACTAGCATTTTCTTCTATAATAACAGTTTCTGTATAAGCATCATTACAACTACCACTAGTTGCAGTTTGAAGATTAAATACTCTAGTTCTTTTGACTGTGTTAAACGTACCATCTTCATTAGGAGTATTTTCTACTGTTACTTGAGTACCAGCCGATGGACTTCCAGGAGTTACTGAAGTTGTGCTTGCACTATTAAATTCAACAGTATCTGTATAAGCGTGTAGTTTACTTTCAGATGATGCTGTTTGATTAAAGTTAGTACTAATTGTTTGTACGTTTCTAAACAAACCATTTTCTAACTGTTGACTTTCATGTTGAATAGTAGAGTTGTCTTGTACATGATGAAGACCTTCTGATTTTTCAGAAAAAGTACCATTAGTTATAGTACCATCTGTAGGATTATTTTCTGCTGTTTTAAATGCAGCAAGTGTACTATAATTACTACTAAAATAAACTTGATTATTATTTACTTCATCATATAACAACCATGAATGAGCATAAGTATCAGTTCCAGTTTGTTGAGAATCTCTAAATATAGTCCATTGTTCATCGTAATTAAGATTATCGCTTAACCTTTCATATCGAGAAAGATTAGGATTAAGTTGGTATGTTCCTGTAGCTGCTGAATGAGTTCCTGTCATTGTTAATTTAAAACTAGGAGTTGGATCTCCTAACTCTTGAGTAGCATTATTAGTTATAGTAACTACTGTACTATTTGCAGATGATGTACTTCCGCCTTCAGCTGTACTTGCTGTATCGTGAATAAATGTTACAACTATATCTATTTCGCCAGTATCTCTATCTGGTCTTTGTTCATAGTTTAATGATCTTCCAGCTATTGATGTTAAAATGTTTTTAGCAGTAGATGGTAATGTTCCTGTAGCACTTGCGTTATTTTTTTTAGTATAGTTTGAACCATCTGCAGAATAATAATAATCACCTAATGTTGATGTATCAAAATAGTAATTATTTTCAAAATCATCTATAGAAGTTTCGGTCATTCTATATCTATAAAATTGTACCTCTTCTTGAAAAGAATTTCTTTTTGAAACAAACATATATTCTTTTGCTTCATATCTAGACACATACCATCTTAAATCATATAAACCAGTATCAGAATTAAAATCAGATTCCCTTGCAATAGAATGCCAAGTTCCTGTTAACTGAGTTCCTCCTAAAAGATATATTGTTCCTTCATAAGTAGTATTTAAAGATTCTGTTTCAAGAGCTACAATATAATTAGGATCAACATTATACATAACAAGAACTAAATTACTCGTTCCTGCTTGATAAGTTTCTCCACTTTGAAGTCTCCACTTTGTTCCTGATTGGGTAATGCTACTTGTAGTAGCAGCTGACTTCATTAATACACGATATATTCGTTGATCACTTTCATTATAGTAAGCATGAAGATGATATAGATCATCATTAAAAGTAGTATCATAAAATGTAGTAGGACCAGTTAATGCTCTAACACTAGAATCATTTAAGTATCTAATACATTCATCAATATAATGAGCTTCAATGTTTTGCCAAAACAAAACTACTAAATCGTCATCATAGATTCCTTCTGCTGAACTAGCTACTCTTGCTTCACTATCTTGTAAGATTCTTTTTGCATTATCAAAAGCCATTAGATACTCCCATTAAATTTTGCCAGCATTTCATCAGCAGCTTTTCTGTAAAATTCATCCTTACTTTTTTGTGATAAAAGAATTGAAGCAGCTTTGTAACATAAAGGAGTTACTCCCCAGCTTTCTATTGTTAATGTATCTGAAGCTGTAGATAAATCAGTAGGTTCAGAAACACTAGACATATTTGTAATAAAAACATCTGGTCTTAACCCAAAAAATTCATGCTTTGCATAGTTTATTGCATCTATAATTAAAGCATCTGTAAATAAATTAGTTCTTCCAGTTACAACCTGGTCTACTACAAAACCTCTTATTAGATCAATTAACTTTGTTCCTGTAATACTCATAATAACTCCTAAACAGACCAGCTCTAGATGGGTGGGTAAAAGGAGGAAACCCTTCCTCATCTAGGTGGTCTTGTCAGAAACTATTTCATAAAAAATAAATCCCGACAACTATTTAAAAAACTTCCCTCCTAATATACCTACTGCTGTTAATATTATACCTATAAAAATAGCACGACCTATCATTAAAGATGTTGTATCTACAATTTTAAGTATCTGTCCTAAAATAGGTAAATGTTTGCTATCTACATATTTAGATGCTGTAGATACCCATTCTTTTTCTTTTACACTAAACTCTCCATCTTTTTTCATATTCTTTTCCTTGCTAATAATAATCCTAAACCTCCTACAAATATAAGACCAACTGATACTGGTTCAGGAATAATTGTTAATGGAGAATCGCTATAAATATTAAAATCAACCGTGCCTGTAGTTAAAGGATCATAAGAAGTAACTATAGCTATCATTTCATTAGTAAATGCAACATTAGGTAAATAAAAATATAACCCTTCAGCTAACTCTTCATTACCATCATCATCTTCATTGTATAATACATATGATTTAGCTATATTATTTATAGAAGGAACTAAAGTATTTTCTAGTAAATACAAATATAAATAAGGATCACTATAGTCTCCGTTATCATATGGAGATATAAGATTAGCATCATAGTTATCAAATGTAACATTTGCTATTCCATTATAGGTAATATGAAACATTTCATAGTAATGAGTTTGTTGATCTATTAAGGTAGACGAACTTTCATTTAAGTTTGCTGTTAAATCATATATATAATCAGAATATGAAATAGCAGCAGCTACTAAGTTTATCCAATATATTATTGCTATAGTTATTAATGTATTTTTCATTGTTTTACTTTTTGTTTAGGAAGTTAATTAATTTATACAGTTTTGAATCTTTAGGCATAAACATACTAATAGTTGCTAACAATCCTAAGATTCCTATACCAACTGCTATTACGTTACCCTTTATGGATTCCCAAATTATTTCTATATAGATCATATTGGTGTTGCATCCTCCTCAAAATCATCTCTGTTAAATAAACCTCTAAATGCTTCTCTTATTGCATTTTGTTCTGGTAATGTAGGAGTATCTGGTTCAGGCAAACTTTCAGTTTTTTCATTTAACTTCTCTTCTATTTCTTGTACCTTTTCTTCTCCTAATTCTTCTACTGCTTTTTCTCTAGCTTCAGCTTGTGCTTTCTTTTGCTGTTCTTGCACTACTGCTTTTCTTGTTTCTTCAGATTGTTTAGCTGTTTCTTTAGC
>CEOL01004593.1_pt1 | contig 17526 bp, 29 predicted proteins | sample 530381 | NCBI WGS metagenome assembly CEOL01 (sample SAMEA2620014, study PRJEB7988) | marine metagenome | biome: marine biome (ENVO:00000447); feature: surface water layer (ENVO:00002042); material: "saline water (ENVO:00002010), including plankton (ENVO:xxxxxxxx)" | depth 5 m
GCTTATGATGGCAGTAATCCATCTTGGGATATTGTGGATTATGATAATATAGCTGATGCTATGCGAAAGGCTGCAAAAGAAGTCGGAGTTGATTTGGTTTGGGGTGCAGCTTGGCATAAGTTACTAACCATGTCACCAGATAGTGCAGAGGATTTAATGAATGACTACATCGACACAAGACGAAAAGAATCAAGACGTCCCTTCATCGATGGACCTCACTTCCAGCTCCACACCTAGACAACTAGCTTTCGACTTTGATGACTATGATGGTCCAGATGAACTCTGGTTGTTACATCTATGGAAAACTACAGTCCCTTTTAAAAGCTGAACATCATCATAGCCTTCATCTACCCATTCATCGTATGCTCTTTTGGCATCTTTGAAGTTGGTGTAGTAGTCAGGTGTAGAACCTACCCAAACCACATATTTCCATTTATCTATTTCTCCCATAGTTTTTTCCTTTCTATATATAAACCAATGATGTTCTCGAAGTTATCTGGCTTGCGAGGTGGTATGGTGCTGTAAATATTGTATGCTTCAAAGCATCTATTCTCATTGTATACTTTTTCGCTGAGTCGTTGGCATTCTCTTGCTGACTCTAGGTCGATGGTAAGCATGAGAATAACTGTGTGTGTCATTTTTGTAATCATATTCTGTGCTTTCTTTATCTGCTAGGAGGTCAGGCAAGCAGAGCAGTATTAGACCCCCTAGCATGTTTTAGGACTTCTTTGGAGAAAGCACGTCCTAAAATGGAATATCATCTGATTCAAGGTCATTGTCAACAGATGATTGTTCTTGTTCAAGCTTTGGTGATAGCTTAAGAGATAGCATAGTACCGTATGAGCCTTGCTTGACCCAAGCAGCAACTCGACTATTGTCAGATGGTAAATCAATCTGACCAGTAAACTGTGGTGCCATACCATTTTGGCTATCGTTCTCCCACATTCTACCAATCTTCAAGTATATATCTCTGACAGTAGAACCATCTTTTGATGATGCTTTGACAACAGCAATTCTGTTCTCATTGCCCTTGTCATTAAGTGTTCCAGTACCACTTAGCTCTTCACCATTCGGTTGAAAAACTGCACCAGTATTTGTGTTATCATATTCCATAGTTATCCTTTCTAATTACTTTTCTTGGTTTCTGAAATGTACCAGACTTGCTAGATTCATTGCCATCATCATCTGTGCTTTCATCTGGCACTAAGTTAAGCAGCCGTTGTAAAATGTATCGTGTCATGTAGGTAATGCCACTACCAATTTGTTGACTGCCTTTCTTAGTATCGTCTAAGCAAGTACACTCACTCTCGATGAATGTATCGCTTGGTATGTGTCGCAACTGTATATTGAGTATTGGTGAATTGTGTTCATTCACTTTCATAGTACCAATGCAAATGATGTTTTGCTTTTGTAACTCTAGTTCAATCATAGGTATAATATCTTTTACTTTCATGTACTTGGCATTGAACATTGCATTGTTACCCTCAACTTTTACTTTCTTGAATTCACACTTCATAAGTGCTGTGTATATATTTTCTTTTGTCATTTCTTTTCTCCACTCATTATATCATAGGCAAGCTGAATTGCTTTCCTAAGTTTGATTGTACGTCTACCAGTCTTTGATACTGATATAACTAGATAATCATTGAACATCTCGTACACATCATCAGTAACATGACTAAGCAATCTCTTCTTAGCTTCTTCATGTTTGTGTGCTACTTCCATTGTCTTGATGTAATCATGTGTATCATTGGTAAACTCATTACTTGAACTCATACAACGCTGAACCTTTCTGTCGATTGGGATTGAGTTGACCTCTGGTGGGTCTTCAATCCCATCGTTAGTAGGTTTTACTTTTGGTACTACATGGTTGAGCCAAAACTTTTTGACCAGGGACATAATCTTTTCTGCATACAATTCATCGTACTCAATATGGGACTGATGATACTTGCTCCCATTACTTTGAATGATTGATATGAATGCACCACAGCAGTTGTATCTATTCCGTATTGGAATCATTTTCATTCTGTGTCTGTGCAAGTGCATATAGAATTGTACTTGTGGCATGTACCTTTCAATAACATCTTTGATAGATGTAAATGGATTTGTGTGTTTGCATTCAAGAATCCATTCTCTCTTGTCTTGATGCTGTGTAATCAAGCCATCAAGATTTGCAGCACAAGGAACATGGTCTATCATATAGACTCCAAGTCTTTTGTTTCTCTCAATCATATTCATATTAAGATTACTGCTGTGATGTTTGACAAACCACTCAACATTGAGTTGCTCTGTAGCAATACCAATCTGTACTTGTAAATTATCTGATAGGTCATCAGGTTGCTTCTCTCCAATCTTCTCGAGGTAGAGATTTTCCCAATCACCATTTACTAATCTGACGGCATCACTACCGCCAATGAATGTAGTTCTATCCATGTGCTTTCTCCTTATTTATATGGACATTCTAGTTCCGACTGTGCAACCAGTCAACTACTATTTAGAAGTTTATTCTCAATAGATTCTTGGTAATACATTCGGATTTCATACTGCTCTTTTATAAGCGAGTACAACTCAAAGTATGCTGGGAATATTTTGAACTTTCGCATCGCAGTATTCAAAGCATAGTGCGTACAATCTGCTGGCATTTTGGCTAGCAAATCTTCATACGCATTTGTTTTTAGTTGAACCTCTTCTATTTTGGAATCAAATGGTTTGTGAAAAAGATACTTCCATTTCTCAAGACGATTCCTGATATCTTCTAGTTGCATTGGAACAAGATACTTGTCTACTATCTCCAATGCTTCTTGAAGCGTAGGTCTTGGTATCTCCAATATGTTATCAATCATACGTCCTTTGAATTTGAATCCAAGTTCATCGAGTTCCCACACCAGCCTGAGGTTTGCTCTGACTGGTGATGCAAATGCAAGAAGATTTTGTCTTGCAGCTACTGGATTGAGGGATACAATATTATTTTTTGGCTGATTTTTTGTCATGCTCTGCGTACTCCTTTAGTTTTAGTTGTATGTGTTGCTCGATAAGTTTCATCAACTCCGGTAATCGTGTTTCATTGAACTCAAGCAGCCGTTCAATTATTTTTTGTGCTTCCTTTTTAGGGATAGGCATTTTCATTTCACAAGATAACTCAAGTATTTGTTTGAGATTATCAACAATAGTAATATCAAACCCTGAGTGTTCTGCTATGTGATTGGCTTTGATGAATCCATACCATGCTTTGTTAGCTTGGTCTTGGATAAACCATAGCTGTTTGCCAGTACAAACTGGTGTTGTATTTGATGTACCCATAACACCAAACATAAACTTTGATTGCTCCTTCGTGAGCTCTTGATGTTCGTTTATCATTTGGATATAAGAAATAAGTTGTTGTGTTACATTTGTCATATTGAACTCCTTTTGTTAATTATCATAATGCTCTATAAGACACGCAAAGACATCTTCCCATACTTCATCTTTTATAATGACGCAGTATCTTGGAGAGCCCTTCTTGCGTTTACATAGAGCAAGGTCTTTGTCTTCTAGTAAATTAAATACATTAGGGAATTGACTGCTATCTCTGTACTTGACTTCAACTATTAAGCTTTTGCCACCGATATCAACAGTCAAATCCCCTCTGTACTCACCACCTAAACTGCCCGATAGTGGTTGTTTCTTTGTACGTATACCTAAACTATTAAATAATTTTAGAAACCACCTTTCGTGATAGCTTCCTTTTGCTTTACTTTTGCTAACCATGTGTCCTCCTCATAGCATTTCATACATATCTTTGTATTTTTATAAGCAGAGACAACGAAGTATTGCGTATCTTGATTGCATGCATCACAAGTTACTGATGCTCTTTGTTCGAAACCTTTATTTTTTTTGAAGCGTGGCAAGTTGTTCAATAGCCTTTTCAATTTTGATAGCAGTTTCAAATCTTAACTCCGTTCCCTTAAGCTGTCTATAGTATGTTGTCTTTGATAATCCAGCCCAACTAAAAGCCTTGCGTAAGTCTACGTTCTGGTGTTCTGATAACTGCGTAAGCTGCTGAAGATAACTTTTCATAGTCTACATTATTACCATCTCGTTTTACGATTTGCAAATACATATTGACTAATTTGTTACCACTTTTGGTAATGTAATATCTTCTTGTAGTGCTTGGTGCTTTTTGATTTGCATACAAGCTTCTCAATACAGCATCACAAGGCATTGATATTATTAATCCTAGCTTATGCTCGAGAGCTTGCAAGGTTGTTGACAATGTTCCTTGTTTCATATCAGGCATTTGTTTTTGTAAGTGATGAGATAATACTATTCGTTGTTCTTTTTCCTTTATCAAAAAGTATAATCCTGATAATATTCTAATCTGGTTTTTAGTAATCATATTATATTCCTTATAGTAACTGGGTGGCCTTTTGAGCCACCCATTTTTTTATATATGAGTTTCTAACTTCTCATACATTTTTGCTGCAACATCTCGCAAGAACTCATCAAGAACTATTGAGTTCATTCCAAGTGTTTCAACCATTGATTGTAACTCAGATACTTTCATATCGTCTAGTTTATCGTTGATAGTATCTTTGATTCTGTCATTGATTGCATTAGTCATTCTTACATTCCACCTCTTTTCTTGTTTCAAATTTTCTGGTAAGTCTTGGTATCTTATTTTTACTACCATTACTTTTCTCCATAGTGTTTATTATGTTGAAGATTGATTGCATCTTCTTCAGCAGAATAATGTCGACCAGTTAGCTTTGATACATTTACATCTGGTAGATTCTCTTCATTGCGAACATCATCTACAAAGTCAAAGCAATCTACAATACGTTCAATGGCATCAGCTACGTTCTGAAACTTCTGTCGATTCATGAAGTTTGGGAATCGTACCTCATCTTTTGCCATGTCACGATAGCGTTCATAGTCTTTGCGTAATACATCTTCCAATCTACTGGTCATGTTAGTGTCCCTCCTCTGCCCACTCGTATGGGTCGTTACTGATATTTTCATAGTGTTCTCTTTCTTGCTTGAAGAAAGCTTTTGGTAATGGCATATCTTCACCACTGTTAGCTAGGTTGAAGTCAGTAGCTTGCTTGTGTTCTCTTCTGAATCTTTCTTCTAGCCAATACTCTGCCCAGGTTACATTTCCAACTTGTCGCATTGTAGTTACAATGTTCCAGCCATTTTGTTTGAGTATTAATATTTGTGCAGCGAGTCGCATACAACCATAGTGATAGAATGCATCTCTGGCTGAGATACTTCCGAAGCGTTGGATATGTTCAGCAATTTTATCTCTTTGATTGCTGAACCTTTCATTGATTGCTGATGCACCTGATTTTAGTTTGATGTCCATGATTTACTCCTTATATATAATTATCTTGGATTGATTGAACTTCCCTAAACTCTAACTGATACTTACCTTTGGGAAGAATTGCACACTTCAACAGTTGACGATTCAAATAAAATCGAAACTCTTTGTCACCATTATTATGAGTACGAACTGTTGTTACATGTGTTACGAAGTGATGACTGTTGCTGTTCGATGTGCCAACTCGAACTTCAACTTCACCAGTATTCTTTACGCCATAGCTTTTATCACTCTTGTAGATACAAGCCGTTACTTTATTCCAAATAGGATATTGTCTTCCGAACATTTGCTTTCTCCATGTTTAGTTTACTATAAATTATTATGCTCTGCAACTCGTAGGTAAATTAATACATTAGTTATTTACCTACATACTTACTCCACCATATTTATGACTGTACTTTAGTTTGGTTCTGTCATAAATTCTTTTGATATCCATACAGTATTGAATAGCATCAGATAGACTATCAAAGTACTTTCGATTACAATACTGATGTTCCCATTCTACAACTTTGTACTTGCCTTTGACTGCTGAATATATCTCTATGTTTCTGTCTATCTTTAGCTGTGCAATACGTTTGCTTTGACTTCTATCTAAGATAAACACTTCATCATCATTCAATTTGAATACTTGATTCTGTTCCATTACTTTCTCCTATGTTATCATTAGTAATACAGTTAAACCTGCGAATATAAATACGACTCCAACAATGTCTTCTAATGTGTTCATTGATTCCTCCACAGTATCCATTGAAAGAAAATCATTCCAACTGCGTAAGCTAGAATAAATCCAATTGTTAGTTCAAAAATCATTGTGTTCTCCTATAAATTTTCAGCGACTGAATCTCTACAAAAACTTGTGTAAGTTACAGCCACATAGTTTCAAACTTGAACTCCACTTTCTCGTCATTCCCACCCCACCTTGAAGGGTTTGTGACGTGCTTCAGCTTGACCAAGTATGATTTCGTTTGCGTAGCAAACTAGATAACCAAGTAAATTTACGTGCGACTAGCACGCAGATAACCGCGAAAAAATAATAAGCTGGCACAAAGTGTATGCCAGCGTTTGTTTTTTCGCGTCCCAGATTGAGCAGTTTTACTTCATGCTCAGGAAGTAAGGCTGTCTAAACGACAACCTTTGTTGACTTCTGCTTGTTTGCTGGGTCAGGTCGCTGGTTGATAAGCTTTCTTGGGTCGATATGATTATCAAGAGTTTTCGTGACCTTTTGGTTGATGCCAAGAGATGCCATTGCTTTTTCAATAGCAGTCTTTGTTTCAGTAAGATTCTCAAGGTTTTGAGGTATGTACTGATGGCAAACTCTTTCTAGTTGTCCAAGCTTGTCAGTTGATTGTCCTGTATGTTCACAGTTCTCATACTCGTTCAACCATTCTGTTTGTTTCTTGTCCAAGTTTTCTTTTGACTTAGTGATAGAGTAGTTGACATTTTCAAGTAGTTTGTTTGCTACGTATTCTCTTTGATATGTATCTTTGTAGAAATCAATGATTGTTCCGTAAGCTTCTTGTAGTTTAGTATTTGACATTTTATATTCCTTTCTGTTTTTGCTAAAATGTGACGGCAGAAGGGCATTGCCATAGGGCAAAGATACAAATGCTAATTTGTTCCGCGAGGAATTGCCGACAGGCAAGGGGAAATTAGTATTTGCCAAAGGGTATATCTTTGAACGGCAATGCAATTATGACTAGCATTTTACACAAAACAGAAAGAAGATAAGGCAAATACACTACAAGAAGTGTCGGAATAATCGTTAGTTAGTAGAGTCAGTAGTGTCAGTTAGTGAAATTAAGATATTGACAATGCTTACGGAAGTAAGCATAGAATAACAAGGAAAGGAAAGGCAATGAGTGAACTTACAAGTAACAAGCTTACTGCAAAGCAGAAGAAGTTGGTTGATACGTTAGTAGCAAAAGGATGTAGTATAAAAGATGCAAGTAAAGATGCTGGATATAGTGAAGGTGAAGCTGGCAGAGTTACTGCTAGCAAGACTTTGAAGCTACCACATGTGCAACAGTATATGATGAGTACAATAGCTGAGAATATAGGACTGAATGCTACGAAAGCACTACAGAGTATAGTGAAGCTAAGTAGCAATGCTAAATCAGAGTATGTGCAATTGGAAGCAAGTAAAGATTTACTAGATAGGGCTGGATACAAAGCAGTAGATAAGGTCATGCATAGTGTGGCAGGAAACATCAAAGTTAGCATAGACCTCACGTGAAAAGCTAGGGCAGTCTGCTGAACTAGAGCTGTGACAAACACATGGGGGGTCAAAAACCAGTGTTTGGCACGAGCAAGGGATAGTATACTAACATTTATGGAGAAAAAAGCTCGATGAAAATATTTACTAACTTAAAGGGATTGATTATGCGTGTTGCTGTGTTAATGTCTAATATATTGAGAAGGAGAAGAAATGGCGAGAACTCCAGCTTGGACAAGGAAAGAAGGGAAGAATCCGAAGGGCGGCTTGAACGCAAAAGGTCGAGCAAGCTACAAGGGAGGAACTCTAAAAGCTCCAGTAAAGTCAGGGGACAACCCAAGAAGAGCAAGCTTCCTAGCAAGAATGGGGGGAATGCGAGGACCGGAAAGGGACTCAAAGGGCAGACCAACAAGACTTCTTCTCAGCCTAAGAGCGTGGGGAGCATCAAGCAAAGCCGACGCAAAACGAAAGGCAGCAGCAATCTCACGAAGAAATAAAGCCAAGAAAAAGAAAGGATAACATCATGCCTATGGGAAAAGGAACTTACGGAAGTAAAAGAGGAAGACCACCAGCGAAGAAGAATGGTTTGACTGCAAAGCAGAAGACTCTTCCTAAACAACTGCAATCAAAAATTATGGCTTCTAAAAAGAAGAAGAAGTAATGGCAGTTAACGCAGCTGGAAACTATACACAGCCAAAGATGAGAGCTGCACTCTTTCGCAGAATCAAGGCTAGTGGTAAAGGTGGAAGACCAGGGCAATGGTCTGCACGAAAGGCACAGATGTTAGCCAAGCAATATAAAGCTAAAGGTGGTGGATATCGCTGATGGCTTTAGCAAAGAGTCAGAGAAGCCTACGAGCATGGACAAGACAGAAGTGGCGAACCAAGTCTGGTAAACCCTCTCTCAAAACTGGGGAGAGGTATTTACCAGAGTCAGCAATAAAATCTTTAACGGATGAAGAGTATCGAGCAACAACTCGAAAGAAAAGAGCAGCCATGCGTAAAGGTAAACAAGTTTCCAAACAACCAAAGAAGATTGCAAAAAAAACAGCGTCACATAGAAAGTTTAGCTGATGTATCACGAACATAAACTAGATAAAGAAACAAGGAACTTACTGCGTATTGTTATTAAGCAAGTTCATCTAAAACATTTTCCAAAAGAATTTATCACTGATTACGAAGCAGATAAACGAATAGCTTCCCTTCTCCCCCACACCTTAGAAAGACTCAAAGAAGTCGGAAGAAACTACAACATTGATAAACTTTAATTACAAGCCTGACGGAGAAGTCCTCAAGCAATTTATGAAGGACAATAATTTTTTTCGTGGTATCAGAGGTCCAGTTGGTTCTGGTAAATCAGTTGCGTGTTGTGTTGAGGTATTCAGAAGGGCTCTTGAGCAGAATAAAAATCATGAGGGGATTCGTAAATCTCGTTGGGCTATCATACGAAATACAAACCCACAACTTAGAACGACAACTATAAAGACTTGGCTGGATTGGTTTCCAGAGAATGAATGGGGAAAGTTTCATTGGTCTGTTCCTTATACACATCACATACAGATGAATGATTTAGACCTTGAAGTAATTTTTTTGGCATTAGATAGACCAGAAGATGTGAAGAAGTTATTGTCATTGGAACTAACTGGTATCTGGGTAAACGAAGCAAGAGAAATTCCTAAAAGTATTATTGATGCGTGTACTATGCGTGTTGGTCGATATCCAAGTATGAGAGAGGGTGGGTCTAGTTGGTCAGGTGTTATCTGTGATACCAATGCACCAGAAGAAGACCATTGGTGGGCTATCATGTCAGGTGAAGTTCCGATACCAGACCACATACCTAGAGAGCAAGCGACCATGTTAGTCAAACCTGATAACTGGACTTTCTATACACAACCAGCAGCGATGAAAGAAAACTTAGGAGAAAAGGGCGAAGTATTATCCTATTCCCCAACCTCTAAAGCAGAAAACAGTAAGAACATATTACAAACGTATTATCCAAATATTGTAAGAGGTAAAACAAAAAGTTGGATAGATGTGTATGTTATGAATAGGCTTGGCATGATTCAAGATGGTAAACCAGTTTATCCAGACTTTGTAAGTGATACACATATTGCAGAAGAGGAAATACCTATTGCTGCTGGTGTACCTCTTTATATTGGAATTGATTTTGGTCTTACTCCTTCTGCTGTGTTTGGACAGAAAGTTCGAGGTCGGTGGTTACTACAGTCAGAGATTGTAGCTATTGATATGGGTATAGTTCGTTTTGCTGAACTTCTTAGACAAGAAATTGCTACACGATTTAATAATCTTGATGTGTATATTTATGGTGACCCAGCTGGTGACTTTAGAGCTCAGACAGATGAAACAACACCATTTGGAATATTGCGAGGTGCTGGATTAAAAGCAACGCCAGCTCCTAGCAACAGCATAGACTTAAGACTTGAATCTGTTTCTTCACAACTTACTAAGATGGTAGATGGTAAATCTGGATTGTTAATAGATAGAAGATGTCCTCAGATTATCAAAGGATTTCAAGGTGGCTACTGCTATAGAAGAATGCAAGTATCTGGAGAAAGATATGAAGATAAACCTGAGAAAAATATGTATTCTCATATTCATGATGCTTTGCAATACTTGATGTTAGGTGCTGGAGAAGGGCGAAGTTTGATGGCTGGACAGAAACCTTTAGGAGCTTTCAATGCAAGAAAAGGCTTTGATTTATTTAAAAGACCTAGTATTAGTAGAACTAGAACCTTTTTTGGAAATGATTTAAGGAGGTAAACATGTGTTTTGGTGGTGGTGGTAGTAGAACTCCTGAACCTAGACAAGAGGTTAAGGAAGAAACTAGACAAGCAAAAAAAGAAGAAGAAGAAGTAAAAATAAAAAACAGACAAGAAGCTCTTGAGAAAGAAGTAGAAACGTCTGCACCAGTCAAAACAAGTTTATTTTACGATACTGGAGGAACAGTCTTTAGAAGAAGAGTTGGTCGAGGTTCATTATTTACAAGCAGCCCAGGGGGGTCTGGTTTTCTTTCACAGGGTAGAGAGCAAACACCTACAGGATTGAGAAGGTACTAATATGCATATTGGTATGCCAACAGAACCAAAAGCATTAGCTCAATATTATATGGAAAAGTTTGAAAAGGCGAAAGCTATTCGTCAACACTTTGAAGATGTATATGATGATTGTTATGAATTTACTATGCCTATGCGAGAAACATTTAAGTCTAAGACCATAGGAGAACGTAGAGATGAAAAGATATTTGATGAAACTGCTGTCGTTGGAGTACAAGAATTTGCATCAAGACTCCAACAAGGACTTGTCCCCAACTTTGCTCGTTGGGCTGATTTTACTGCTGGCTCAGAAATACCAGAATCAGAACGAGATGCAATCAACAATCAGCTTGAAGAAATAACTGAGTTTGTTTTTGAGATACTACAGAACTCAAACTTTTCACAAGAGGTTCATGAATCATTTATGGACTTGGCTGTTGGTACTGGTGTGCTTTATGTTTCTGAAGGGGATGCTGTTAATCCAATTACTTTTTCTGCTATACCATTACCGCATGTAGTTCTTGATGTTGGTCCGAATGATAATATTGACCATGTATATAGAGAAAGAAGTGTTCGATATTCTGATTTACATATTTTATTTCCTGATATTGAGTTGCCACAAGAGTTGCAAAATTCAATGATGGCTAGTCCAGACCAAAAAACAAAACTATTAGAAGTTGTTTGTAAAGATTATTCAAAGTTAAATGAAGATGCTTTTTTATATGTATGTATTGAAACAGCAACAAAGACAGTTCTTAAATCAGAAGCATTAAGTGGTACTGGTAGTAATCCATATATATGTTTTAGATGGAATACATGTTCTGGTGAGGTATATGGAAGAGGTCCATTATTCAATGCATTAAGTGCAATCAAGACTACTAATCTCACAGTAAAAGATATTCTTGAGAATGCTGCTATGGCAATAGCTGGTATATATCAAATGGATGATGATGGTGTTATCAATCCAGATACAATCAATCTTGTGCCAGGGACTGTTATACCCAAAGCACCAAACTCACAAGGACTACAACCTATTCGACAAGCTGGTGATTTGAACTTTACCAATTTTATTTTGAGTGACATGCGTAATAATATTAAGAAAGCATTGTATAATGATATGCTTGGTAATCCAGATAGAACACCAGCTAGTGCAACTGAAGTTGCAGAAAGAATGGCAGACTTAAGTAGACGTATGGGTTCTGCTTTTGGAAGATTACAAGCTGAAATGGTACAGCCAGTTTTAGCTCGAGTGGTACATATACTTAAGAAACAAGGTCGCATAGAACTGCCAACATTAAATGGCAGACAAATAAAAGTTAAATCAATATCACCATTAGCACAGGCACAAGCAAACTCAGATATATCTGCTATAGCAAGATGGTTGGAATTAGTTGGAGGAGCATTTGGTCCACAAGTAGTTAATCTTTTGGTTAATAGTGAACAGACTGCTGCACATCTAGCTAAGAAGTTTGGTGTTCCTGACACGCTAATAAGAGATGTTGCTGAACGACAACAGATAGTTGCTGCTGCTCAACAGATGGCACAACAACAAATGCAACAACCACAACAAGCTATGGGTCAAGGAATGGAGGAAGCACCAAATGAACAAATCGCTGCAGAATGAAACAAAAGCAATTTCAAGTAGATTTGATGGATTCCCAAGAAGCAAAGATGATGAGGATACTATAAGCCTTAACATGCATGCTTTATTTAACTCACCAGTTGGTAAAGAGGTGCTGAAATATTTACGCAGTATAACCATTGAAGCAGTTCATGGTTCAGCAGTAACTGATGAAGTTTTAAGACATGCAGAAGGTTCGAGGTTTATTGTAGGTGTTATTGAAAGACGAATAGCACATGGTGATAAAGTAGCAAGAGAGGATTGAAATGAGTGAAGACCAAACAACAGAAGAAAATGTTTCACGTGAAACAACAGTCGGACAACAAATAGAAACAAATAATACCCCTACAACCCCTACAACCCCTACAAGTGAATCAGCACCAACAGAGGAACAGAGTGTTGAATCTATGGGAGAAAGACCAGCGTGGTTGCCTGAGAAGTTTAAATCAGCAGAAGATATGGCAAACTCTTACTCTCAACTTGAAGGTAAGTTAAGTCAGAAAGAAGATGATATAAAGTCACAAGTAATGAAAGACTTGGAAGCAGAAGCATATAAAGACAGACCTGAAAAGAAAGGTGATTATATATTACCAGAAGGTATTGATGATGAGTTAGCAAGAAGTAATGAGTTGCTTGAGTGGTGGGCTGACCAGTCATTTGAAAATGGATATAGCCAAGATGAGTTTGCTGAAGGCATTGAAATGTATAAAAAAGCAATGAACATTGGCTCAACTGACCCAGAAGCAGAAATGAAAACACTTGGTGATAATGCAAAAGAAAGAGTACAAGCAGTAGAACTATGGTCGAATAAGTTCTTTACACCAGAACAACATGCTGAGATTGCAACATTATGTTCAACAGCCGAAGGTGTTAAGGCTATGGAAACTGTTATTAATGCTTTGAAAGGTAGCCAGTCTATTGGTGATGCTGCACCTACTGGTCAGCAAAATGAAGCTGGACTAAGAGAGATGATGAAAGACGAAAGATATTGGAGCATGACAAAGCGTGACCCAAACTATGTTCGTCAAGTAGAAGAAGGTTTTCAAAAACTATTTAATAAATGACATACATTCAGAAAGGACAGTTTGAGTTCAGACCATGTAAACTTTCTGATGTAGACCACCTTGTTGATAAACTAAGACTTTCTGATGTTCGAGAATGTGCATTAGTTGGTGCATCTCCAGAGATGGCACTTGCTGTTCCATTTCTTGAAGATGGTGCTAAAGGTTTTACTATTACGCATAAGGGTAAACCCATTGCAATGTGCGGTGTAACACCTCTTGATGAGATGATGCATGTGGGTAAAATATGGTTTCTTGGCACAGATATGATAGATAAACATTGGTTATTTATCTTTAAACACAGCAAACTTATACTGTCTTTTCTAAAAATAGACTACGATTTTGTAGAAAACTATGTACCAGAAGACCAAATAAAAACAATAAAATGGTTAGAATCTATGGGATTTTCTAAAGAAGATGACCCATATTACTTTAATTCTACACCCTTCATTAAACTTTTCTATTGCAATTTGGATAATTTTGAGCAAAGAATTAGTAAGTCAAGACCCACTATGCACTAAGTGACCCCTTGTGGACAATCATGTTGAGGTGCAAAACGGACAATCAGCGACGTAATTGAAACTTAACAATGGAGCTGAATAATGGCAAATACAATTGATACAGCCTTTATTAAACAGTTCGAGTCTGATGTTCACATGGCATATCAGCGTATGGGTTCTAAACTACGGAATACTGTGCGTACTGTTGGCAATGTAGCTGGAAACGTAGTTCGTTTTCAAAAGATTGGAACTGGTACTGCATCTACTAAATCGAGAAATGGTATGGTAACACCTATGGAGCTAACACATACAACTGTGGAAGCAACCATGAGTGATTTCTATGCTGCCGAATATATCGACAAACTAGATGAACTCAAAACTAACATCGACGAAAGACAAGCAGTTGCAACGTCAGCAGCAGCAGCTCTTGGTCGAAAAACTGACGATATCCTGTATACAGCAATGGATGCTGGAGCTAACTCAACTCAAATACATGATACAAGTAGTGCTGTTGAAAAAGCAGACTTACTTACATTATTTGAAACTTTTGGTTCTGCAAACATTCCTGAGGATGGTGGTCGTTATCTTGCTATGCACCCAAAGGGATTTGCAGACTTATTCTTAATTAATGAGTTTGCATCATCTGACTTTGTTGGTGAGCAGAATCTACCATTCGCTGGTGGTATGACAATGAAGCAGTTTCTAGGCTTCAACATATTCTCTACCTCTGCAATTACTGCTGGTAAGAATATGGCTTATCATACTACTGCTGTAGGATTAGGCGTAAACTCTGATGTTTCCACAGAGATAAACTATATCCCTGAGAAAGCATCTCATCTTGCAACATCTATGATGTCAATGGGTGCTGTTGTTATTGATGACAATGGTATCTATGAAGTCTTAGATAATAATTAATAGGGGGTAATCATGGCTCTTGATATGAGTAAGCTCACCAGATTAGCTGGTGGAAGTGGTGTCAACCTTTGGTATTATACATCTAATGACGCTTTATCTGTTGTGAGAGCAGCAAACTATTTTTCAACTGCTGATGCTACTGGTGGTGAAATGAATGGTCAGTCTGCTCTTGGGATGATGAACGAGGGTGATGTCATACTAATATGTGATGCTAATTCAACACATAAAACTTTATCTGCAACTGTTGTTAAATCCGTATCTGCTACAGCTATTGACTGTGGTGATGGTTCTGATTTAAGTACCGCAGATAGTGATTAAGGATAGGGGGAGAAATCCCCCTACTCTAATATGGCAGTAGTCAGTACCAAATCAGATACAGCAATTGACATTTGTAATAGAGGTTTAATCTTTATTGGAGCAGAACCTATTACATCTTTTGATGATGGAACAACAGAAGCAAGGGTTGCTGCAAATATTTATGAAGACGTAGTTCAAACATCTTTAACGAATGCTCGATGGAGATTTGCAACAAATCAAGAAGCTTTGAATAGATTAACTGATGCACCAACAGCACGATTTGATTTAGCATATCAACAACCTAATGATACATTAATTGTTCATGCAATAACAGTTAATGACAATCCAATAGAATATCAAATATATGGCGATATGATATATGCTGATACAACTACAACAGATACAGTTGTAGCTGATTATACATTTAGACAAACAGAAGAATTTTTTCCAAGCTATTTTGTGATGGCAGTTGCTTATGGATTGGCACAAGTATTTGCTACATCAATAGCAAGAGATGGTTCTCTTACACAAACAATGGCAACATTAGCTGATGCTGCTATGAGAAAAGCAAGAAGTGTAGACTCACAACAACAAACATCAAGAAAACTAATAACTGGTCGTTTTGTTCAGAATAGGAGATAGGAATGAGAAAGCTAAGAGTTCCTTTATCCAACTTTCAGTTTGGTGAAGTTAGTCCATCACTTATATCGAGAACAGATTCAAAAGTATATTCTAGCTCTGCACAAAAGGTAGAGAACTTTTTTCTAAGAGCTGAAGGTGGAGTTATAAAACGAGCTGGTCTTAGTAATATATATGAGTTTGATACAACTGTTGATACTTCTAAAACTCAACAGCATAGAATAATACCTTATATATTTTCAGATGATGAACGATATATTATCTCTCTTGAAAATCTAAAGATAAGAGTGTTTAGAGTAGACACATCTTTTAATGTAACGCTTGCAACAACTATCACACAAGATAGTAGTAGTGCAGCATTACCTTTTACACACGATAATATTCATGAAGTTACCTATGCACAGTCAGGTGATACAATGTTTATTGCTCACCAAACATTTATGGTAAGAAAACTTGTGCGAACAGGACTTACTTCTTTTGCTGTTGAAACATATACATTTGACCAAAACTCAGCAAATACAATTGTGCATCAACCTTACTTTAGTTTTCAAACCCCTGGTGTAACTCTTGACCCAAGTGCAACAAGTGGTAGTGGTGTTACTTTTACTACAAGTTCTGCTTACTGGGATACCACTGGTTCACAATCTGGTGGTGATTATCCTAACTCATTACATGTTGGTATAAACTTTAGATACAATGATTCAGAGTTTAAAATTACTTCTGTGCAATCTGCAACACAAGCAACTGGCACAGTATTTGGTAATTTAAAAAGAAGATTAAAGGTTGATTCATTTCGAACAAGTGAGGGTGTTGGAACTGTGGAGGTTACATTACTCAATCATGGTTTGGCAGCAAACGCAGCATTTACAGTTGATAATGCTTCTGCTGTTGGTGGCATAGCAAGGTCAAATCTTAATGGTGCAAGAACAGTTTCTGAAGTTATAGATGACAATACATTTACATTTACTGCTGGTGCAAATGCAACATCTGCTGCTGCTGGTGGAGGTACACCTACACTAGAAACGCATGCACCAGTTACAGAATGGTCTGAGCAGTCATACTCTGCATTGCGTGGTTTCCCAGCAGCAGTAGCCTTTCATCAGAATCGTTTATGGTATGGTGGAACGCTTGGACAACCTGATGGATTATGGGGAAGTAAGACTGGTACGTTTTTTAATTTTGATGTAGGAGAAGCGGCAGATAATGATGCACTTGATTTGACAGCAAGTATTGGTGACATCAATACTATTCGTCACATAATATCAAATAAAGATTTACATGTATTTACATCAACAGATGAGTTTATAGTTCCAGCATTACAAGGTGCAGTTACTACACCAACTAACGCATCAATAGAACGACAGACATCATTTGGTTCTTCTTTTCTCCGACCTTACTTATATGATGGAGCAACAGTATTTGTAGATTCATCAGGTTCTATGGTACGAGAGTTCATATTTTCTGATGCTGTGAAAGGATATACTGGTCAACCTATCTCAACGCTATCAAGTCATTTAATAAATACACCAATACAAATGGCTATGCTTTCTGGTGCAATAGGTCGTGCAGAAAACTATTTATTTATTGTTGATGCTGATGGTAGTATAGCTGTGTTTAATTCTAATAGAGTGGAGCAAAGAGCTGGATGGACACAATTTACAAGTCAAGGTTCATTTCATTCAGTCTGTGTAATTGATACACGTGTTTATGCAGTTGTTAAATTTGATAAAGGTGACGGCACTAACAAATATTTTCTTTGTGAGTTTAGCAATAGCTTTAATACTGATTTGGCTAAAACTTATTCTGGTACTAATGGGGTCTTCAGCGTTAGTTCCGATTTCGCAAACGGAGCTGTGGTTGATGTGGTCAATGG